>OIWT01000493.1_pt1 | contig 54882 bp, 46 predicted proteins | sample 1587701 | NCBI WGS metagenome assembly OIWT01 (sample SAMEA3888904, study PRJEB22519) | human gut metagenome | biome: human gut; feature: human-associated habitat; material: faeces | place: Denmark | collected 2009
GGCGTCCGCAGGCCCGCGAGGGGGCGCACGGCGTCGGCCGCGACGGCGGCGAGGACGTTGGTGTCCGCGGTCGCGAGAAGGGCGGCGAAGGGCGAGTCGCTCGGAGGTTCGGCGTAGGCGGTGCGCGAGAAGGCGACGACCGGCTCGGCCGCGTCGTCGCCGGAGAGGACGATGTAGCCGGCGGGCTTCAGGCGCGCGACCCAGAGCGCGCCGCGACGTTCCAGGGCGTCGAGCGCGCGCCCGAAGAGGAGGCGCGCGCCGACGTCGTCGGAGGAGAGGAAGTTCCTTGCCGCCGTGCGGGCGGCCGTTTCGCCGACGGGCACGGCGGGTGCGGCGACGGCGACAAGCGTCAGGGCCGCGAGGGCGAGGCGTTTCATCGTTGGGTCTCCACTGAGATGTGTTCAAGGGCAAATTATACCAAAAGCCGGCCCTCTCGCGGACGCAGGACTTCAGAAGGGCGGAGCGCTTCCCACAGTTCGTGCAGTTGTCGGCTTCCCGGCAGTCGCGGATCTCGGGCCAAAGCGGCGAAGCGCCCAGCGGAGATCCGAGACAATCCGAGAACGCCGCGCAGGCGTCCAGTCGTCCATCGGACGACTGGCGGTCACGCCCGGCCACGCAAAGAAGACCTCCGACGCAAAAAATCGGGATAAGGGTGCATTCGCAATTGCCGCAGATTCGCGGAAACGGTATACTATGCGTTCAACTTGCCCTGCTTGGGGCCGAAAAACGAAGGAACGAACATGAAAAAGATGATGGTGCTCGCGCTTGGCGCGGCGATGGCGGTGGTGTGTGGCTGCGGCGAGAAGGACAACTCGCTCAAGATGATCACGGAGGCGACGTTCCCGCCCTACGAGTTCCTGCGCGGAAGCGAGATCGTCGGCATCGACGTGGAGATCTGCAAGGCCGTCGCGGCGAAGCTCGGAAAGACGTTCGCCGTCGAGAACGTCGACTTCGACTCCGTCATCCCCTCGGTCATGTCGGGGAAGGCCGACATCGCGGCCGCCGGCATCACGGTCACGGAGGACCGCAAGAAGAACGTCGACTTCTCCGACGTCTACGCGAAGACGGAGATCGTCCTCATCTACAAGAAGTCCGCGCCGGTCCTGACGGCGGCGGACTGCAAGGGCAAGCGCATCGGCGTGCAGGGCGGCAACACCGCCGAGACGATCGTGATCGAGCAGTTCAAGCAGGAGCCGGAGCGCTTCCGTTCCGCCGCCGAGGCGTGCGCCGCGCTGAAGGCGGGCCGCTGCGACGCCGTGCTCGTGGACGTGGAGCCGGCGAAGAACTGCGTCCTCGGCGAGGCCGAGCTCGCAATCGCCCCCAAGCCGGTCAACCTCGAAGAGTATGCCGTCGCGATCAAGAAGGGCCGCCCCGAGCTGCTGAAGGCGATCAACGAGACGATCGCCGAGCTCAAGGCGAACGGCAAAATGGAGGCGATCCGCGCGCAGTACACGAAGGAAGCCGACGCGCTGAAGAAGTAGGTTTCAGGTTTCAGGTTTTAGGTTTCAGGTTTTAGGTTTTAGAGGAGAGGTGAACATGAAGAAACTGATGGTTGCGCTGGCGGCGGTGGTTCTGCTTGCGGGATGCGCGGAGAAGAACAAGACCCTCAAGATGATCACGGAGGCGACGTTCCCGCCGTATGAGTTCCTGCGCGGACAGGAAATCGTCGGCATCGACGTGGAGATCTGCAAGGCGGTCGCGGCGAAGCTCGGCCGGTCGTTCTCGGTCGAGTCGGTCAACTTCGACTCCGTCATCCCGACGGTCATTTCGGGGAAGGCCGACCTCGCGGCGGCGGGCATCACGATCACGGAGGACCGCAAGAAGAACGTCGACTTCTCGGTGCCCTACGTGAAGACGGGCGTCGTGTTCGTCTACAAGAAGGCGACGCCGTACGCGAAGGGGCCGGATGCGAAGGGCAAGAAGGTTGGCGTGCAGAGCGGCACGACGAGCGAGACGTTCGTGACGGAGACGCTCAAGCAGCAGCCCGAGCGCTTCGATTCGCCGGCGGCGGCCGTGGCGGCCCTCAAGGCGGGCCGCGTCGATGTCGTCATCGCCGACATCGACCCTGCGAAGAACTGCGTGAAGGGCGAGGCCGACCTTGCGCTTTCGGACTTCATCACGACCGAGGAGTACGCCGTCGCGATCCGGAAGGGGCAGCCCGAGCTGCTGAAGGCGATCAACGAGACGATCGCCGAGCTCAAGGCGAACGGCCGGCTCGCGAAGTGGGTGGAGACCTACACGGCCGAGGCGGACAAGCTGAAAGAGAAATAAGGGCGCCGCATGTTCCAGTCCCTGATCGACGACTTTCACCTTTGCTTCGTCAAGAACGAACGCTGGCATTACCTGTGGAACGGGCTCGGCGTCACGCTTGAAGTCGCGTTGACGGCGATTGCGCTCGGTCTCGTGATCGGGTTCTTCATCGCCATCATCCGTTCGTCGCACGACAAGTACGGTCGTTTCCCCGTCCTCAACGCGCTCGCGAAGGTGTATCTCACGATCATCCGGGGAACGCCGATGGTGGTGCAGCTCCTGATCTGCTACTTCATCATCATGAAGTCGCTCGACAAGGTGGCGGTTGCGATCCTCGCCTTCGGCATCAACTCGGGCGCGTATCAGGCGGAGATCCTGCGCGCGGGCATCATGTCCATCGATCCGGGGCAGATGGAGGCCGGGCGCGCGCTCGGCCTCGGCTACTGGAAGACGATGCTCAAGATCATCCTTCCGCAGGCGATCCGCAATGTGCTGCCCGCACTCGGCAACGAGTTCATCGTGCTGATGAAGGACACGTCGATCGTCGGGTACATCGCGCTCTGCGACCTCGCGAAGGGCGGCGACATCATCCGCTCGCAGACGTATTCCGTCTACACGCCCTACCTGACGGTGGCGGCGATCTACCTCATTCTCGTGATGACGTTCACCTGGCTTCTCGGGAAGCTGGAGCGTCATCTCCGCAACACGGGCGCGGATGTCGTCCACAACGATTCGTAGGCGCCCGCCGCCGCGCACACCATCTCCGCCCTCTACGCTCCAAGCGGGGGAACCATGACGAAAGCATTACTCCAGATCACGGACTTGCGCAAGTCCTTCGGCAACCTTGAAGTCCTCAAGGGGCTTTCGACCGACATCCGCCCGGGCGAGGTCGTCGTGATGATCGGCCCCTCGGGCGGCGGCAAGTCCACGTTCCTCCGCTGCATGAACCTGCTGGAGCAGCCGACGGCGGGCTCGGTCGTCTTCGACGGCGTGGACGTGGTGCGGGCGGACGAGCGGACGAAGAACCGGGTCCGCTCGGAGATGGGGATGGTGTTCCAGCACTTCAACCTCTTCCCGCACCTGACGATCCTCGACAACATCACCCTCGCCCCGCGTCTCGTGCGGAAGACGCCGCGCGCGGAGGCCGAGCGCAAGGCGCGCGAACTGCTGGAGCGCGTGGGCCTCCCCGACAAGGCGGGCGCCTATCCGCAGCAGCTTTCCGGCGGGCAGAAGCAGCGCGTCGCCATCGTGCGCTCGCTCGCGATGGAGCCGAAGGTGATGCTCTTCGACGAGCCGACCTCGGCCCTCGACCCCGAGATGGTCGGCGAGGTGCTGGACGTCATGAAGGACCTCGCGAAGAGGGGCATGACGATGGTCGTGGTGACGCACGAGATGCGCTTCGCCCGCGACGTCGCGAGCCGCGTCCTCTTCCTGGAGGGCGGCCGCATCTCCGCCGAGGGGACGCCGGCGGAGATCTTCGGACAGAAGCACGAGGGGCGCCTGGGCGAGTTCCTCGGCAAGGTGCAGGGCGAACTGCCCGCATGAGGTGGGATTTCCGAACACAACAAGGAGAAGCACGCATGAAGACGTTTCTGCTCTGTGCCCTGGCGTTCGCCGGGACCGTCGTTTCCGCCGTCGCCGGCGACAAGGCGCCCCCGCCGATTCCGGTCGCCGTGGTCGTGGACGGCGCGACGAACACCTACAACCTCGCCGCCGTCGAGGCCGAGGGCGAGGTGAAGGGCGCGAAGGACTACGTCGACAAGTACGCCGACAACGTCCAGGCGGACAAGGACTTCAAGGCGCACGAGGCGGTGGCGCTCGCGACGGTGCGGCAGTCGGAGCCGCTCTACGGCACGTGGTGGGCGATCTTCCCGCCGCTCCTCGCGATCGTGCTCGCGCTCATCACGAAGGAGGTCTATTCGTCGCTCTTCCTCGGCATCGTCTCGGGCGGCGTCCTCTACGCGATGAAGGCCGACGGGTTCGTCGGGATGTTCGAGACGACGCTCACGCACGTCGTGCAGGCGGGCTTCATCGAAAAGATCGCCGACGCCTACAACGTAGGCATCCTGATCTTCCTTGTCCTTCTCGGCGCGCTCGTGGCGATGATGAACAAGACGGGCGCCTCGGCGGCGTTCGGCCGCTGGGCGCAGACGCACATCAAGAGCCGCGTCGGCGCGCAGGTCGCGACGATCATCCTCGGCATGCTCATCTTCGTCGACGACTACTTCAACTGCCTCACGGTCGGCTCGGTCATGCACCCGGTCACGAAGGCGAAGAGGGTCTCGGCCGCGAAGCTCTCGTACCTCATCGACGCGACGGCCGCGCCGATCTGCATCATCGCGCCGATCTCCAGCTGGGCGGCGGCCGTCGCCGGCTTCGCGAAGGGCGCGGGCGCGGAAAGCGGCTTCTCGCTCTTCATCGCCGCGATCCCCTACAACTTCTACGCGATCCTCACGATCGTCACGATGTTCGCGCTCGCGTTCATGAAGTTCGACTTCGGCCCGATGCGCCGCCACGAGGCGGACGTCGCCGCCGGAAAGCCCGACCTCGGCGCGCTGGAGGAGGCGACGGAAGTGCTCACGAAGAACGACCGCGGCCGCGTCATCGACCTCGTGATCCCCGTCCTCGTGCTGATCGCCGCGTGCGTCGTCGGCATGATCTACTCGGGCGGCTTCTTCGCCGAGGGCGAGGCGCACCGCAACTTCGTCGTCGCGTTCTCGAACTCCGACGCCTCGGTCGGCCTCACGCTCGGCTCGATCGTCGCGCTCGTCTTCGCGGTCGTCTTCTACGTCTGCCGCCGCGTCATCTCGTTCCGCGACTGCATGGACGGCTTCCCGGAAGGCTTCAAGGCGATGGTGCCGGCGATCATGATCCTCTGCTGCGCGTGGACGCTGAAGGGCATGACGGACGCGCTTGGCGCGAAGGTCTTCATCTCCGACCTCATCAACGGGCCGGCGGCGGGCCTCTTCAACTTCCTGCCGGCGATCATCTTCGTGATCGCGGTCATCCTCGCGTTCTCGACGGGCACGAGCTGGGGCACGTTCGGCATCCTCATCCCGATCGTCCTCGCGGCGATTCCCGGCAGCTCGATGACGATCATCGCGGTCTCGGCCTGCATGGCGGGCGCGGTGTGCGGCGACCACTGCTCGCCGATCTCCGACACGACGATCATGGCCTCGGCGGGCGCGCAGTGCAACCACATCGTACACGTGAACACGCAGCTGCCGTATGCGCTGACGGTGGCGGCGGTCTCGTTCGTCGCCTACGTCGCCGCGCCGTTCGTCGGCTCGGCGTGGATCGCGCTGCCGCTCGCGGTCGCGCTCATGCTCGCGACGCTGTTCTTCCTCCAGCTCATCCTGAAGGGCGCGGTCGACGAGACGTCCGCACCTGCGATCTTCCGCAAGTTCGCGCAGTCCGTCAACGACGCCGCCCTCTCCGCCGCGCTCAATCGCATGGCGAAGGGGATGCTCGCGGACGGGAAGATCGACCTTGCCGAGAGCGCGGAGCTGATGAAGCTCCTCGACGGCATGGAGGGGCGGGAGGCGTTCCGCCAGGCGCTTGCGTCCGCGCGCGCGGACGGCGTCCTCACGCTGGAGGAGTCCGCCGGGCTTGAGAGCTTCGTGCGCCGGATCGTGAAGGGCGGGAACTGAGGCGTCCGTCCGCACGGGCTTCGATGGCGTACCGGCAGACAGCGGGCGAGGAGGTGGCGAACACCGTCACGCACGTGGTGGGGTCCCACCTCGGCGCGGCGATGACGGCCCTCCTCGTGTGGGTGGCGGTCCGTTCGGGCGTCGACGTCGCCTGGAAGGTCGTCTCCGGCTCGGTGTTCGGGGCTTCGCTGATTCTTCTCTACTCGGTGTCGTCCGCCTACCACGCGGTGTCGTACGAGCCGGCGAAGCGGGTGCTGCACATCATGGACCACATGGCGATCTACTTCCTGATCGCCGGCAGCTACACGCCGTTCTGTCTCGTGACGCTGCGGCCGGAGCATCCCGCCCTTGCCTGGACGATCTTCGGCATCGAGTGGGGCGCCGCGCTGGCGGGCATCCTCTTCAAGGTGTGGACGACGGGGCGCTTCCGCTACGTCTCCACCTTCGCCTACGTGCTGATGGGCTGGGTGGCCGTCGTCGCGCTTCTGCCGCTCGTCCGCTCGCTGCACGGCCTCGGCACGATGTGGCTCGCCGTGGGCGGCGGGCTCTACACGCTCGGCTGCGTGTTCTACCTGTGGAGGAGCCTGCCCTACGCGCACATGGTGTGGCACCTCTTCGTGCTGGCGGGATCGGTCTGCCATTTCTTCTGCGTCCTCTGGCATGTGATGTCGTGAGGGGGGACGTTGTGGTATACTGGAGTCCGTTTTGCTTTGTTGAGAAGTTTGTTTCAGGAAAAGGAGTGAATCAATGAAGAAGTTGATGATGGTGGCGGCGGCCGCAGTGGCCGCGATGGGACTGTTCACGGGCTGCGGGAAGCAGGCGGACGACGGGAAGACGAAGTTCGTGGTCGGATTCGACGCCGACTTCCCGCCCTACGGCTACAAGGAGGGCGCGGAGTACAAGGGCTTCGACCTCGACCTCGCCCGCGAGGTCTGCGCGCGGCGCGGCTGGACGTTCGTCGCGAACCCGGTCAACTGGGACGCGAAGGACATGGAGCTCAACTCCGGTTCGATCAGCTGCATCTGGAACGGCTTCACCATGCAGGGGCGCGAGGCGGGCTACACCTGGACGGAGCCCTACGTGGACAATTCGCAGATCGTGCTCGTGAAGGCTGGCTCTCCGGTCAAGTCCCTCAAGGACCTCGCCGGGAAGACCGTGGGCGTGCAGACCGACACGCCCGTCCAGAAGGAACTCTCCGGCAAGGGCGACAAGAAGGACGTCGCCGCGCTCGGCGCCACCTTCAAGAAGCTCGTCGTCGTGCCGAACTACAACAACGCGATGCTGGAGCTCGACTCGGGCGCGGTGGACGCCGTGGCGCTCGACGTGGGCGTGGCGAAGAAGAAGATGGCCGACATGCCCGGCAAGTTCACGCTCCTCAAGGAGATCGTCATGACCGAGACCTACGGCATCGGCTTCAAGAAGGGCAACACACAGCTCCGCGACGACGTGCAGGCCACGCTCAAGGAGATGGTGAAGGACGGCACGATGGCGAAGATCGCCGAGAAGTACGGCATCGAGAAGAACGCCCTCATCCTGAAGTAGTCGGAACGCTGCGGCAGGCGCGCGTATGACCGTCACGGGCATGGTGCTGGAACTGCTCTCCGGGCTCTTGGTCTCGGTGGAGATCTTCGCGTTCACCCTGCTGCTGGCTCTGCCGCTGGGGCTCGTCGTCGCGTGGGGGCGCATGTCCTCCGCGCGGCCCGTCTCCACGGCCTTCCGCCTCTACATCAGCGTCGTGCGCGGCACGCCGCTGATGCTCCAGATCCTCTTCGTCTACTTCGCGCCCTACTACCTCTTCGGCATGTCGCTCGCGCACTACCCGCGCCTCCTCGCGACGATCCTCGCGTTCGCGCTGAACTACGCGGCGTATTTCGCGGAGATCTACCGGGGCGGCATCCTCTCCGTCGAGGTCGGGCAGTGGGAGGCCGCGAAGGCGCTCGGCCTGGGGCGCGGGCGCGCGTTCTTCCGCATCGTCCTGCCGCAGATGGTGAAGCGCGTCATTCCCGCCGTCGGCAACGAGGTCATCACCCTCGTGAAGGACACGTCGCTCGCGTTCACGATCGCGGTGACGGAGATGTTCACGCTCGCGAAGCAGCTTTCGAGCGCGCACACGACCATGGCCCCGCTCGTCGCGGCGGGCGTCTTCTACTACATCTTCAACTACGTGGTCGCCTGGACGATGGAGCGCATCGAGAAGCGCTTCGCCTACTACAGCTGACCCCCACCACCCCCGGAAAGGAATCCCCATGAAAGCCGACTTCGTTGGACTGGGCTACTGCTCGAACGACCACCTCGCGGTGCTGCCGTTCATCCCCATGGACACCAAGGTGCAGATGATCAAGCACGCCATCCTCGGCGGCGGCCCCTCGGCGAACTCGACCGCCGGCGCGGCGGCCCTCGGCCTCTCCGCCGCCTACATCGGCACGGTCGGCGACGACCCCGACGGGCGCATGATCCTCGAAGATTTCAAACGCCAGGGCGTCGACACCTCCGCGATGAAGATCCGCCCCGGCGCCTCCAGCGCGATCGCCTACCTCTGGATCGAGGAGAAGACCGGGAACCGCTCCTGCGCCTGGACGCGCGAGGGCCTCACCGAACTGCAGGCGGACGAGGTGGACCTCGACCTCGTGCGCGGCGCGAAGATCTTCCACATCGACGGCCACAACCCCAAGGGCGCCCTCGCGGGCGCGAAGGCCGCGAAGGAGGCGGGCGTCGTCGTCAACTTCGACGTCGGCACCCTCCGCGACGGCGTACCCGAACTGCTCCCCTACGCCGACCTGCTCGTCTGCAGCGAGGAGTTTGCGCTCAAGCTCACGGGCCTTGCGGACGCCGAGGCGGCCGTGCGGAAGATCTACGACACCTACCACCCCGCAGTCGCGGGCGCGACGATGGGCGTGCGCGGCTCGATGACCTTCGACGGCACGCACTTCGTGAAGCTGCCCGCCTTCCCCGTCGAGAAGGTCGTCGACACGACGGGCTGCGGCGACCTCTACCACACGGGCTTCGCGATCCGCTGGATCGAGACGCATGACCTGCGCGAATCCATGCGGTTCGCGAGCGCCGTCTCGGCGCTCAAGTGCCGCGGCCTCTCGGGCCGTCCGCCCGCCTGCCCGAACCGCGCCGAGGTGGAGGCGTTCCTCGCCGCGCATTGATTTTGAAAACGGCGATTTCGCGCTTGCATTCCGGCGGCGGATTTCGTATCATACTTTCCGTTTTCCTCACGGAGGGATGGCCGAGTGGCTGAAGGCAACGGTTTGCTAAATCGTCATACGGTTTAATCACCGTATCGGGGGTTCAAATCCCCCTCCCTCCGCCAGTCCCGTTCTGCCAGATGCGTGTTCGCGTCTGGCTTTGTTTTTTGCCCTAGGCGGGTCGCGTGAGGTTCCCCAGGCGGGTTGCGCGGGCGGACGCCACGTTCCGTAGGCGGACGCGACAAGCGCGTCCCTCCCGTTTGTCTCCTCCGGGATGGTCGCGCGGGAGGGTCGCGCTTGTCGCGACCGTGCCCCATCGAACGCCCTCGGTGCGTGGCGCTGGATGGAATGTCCCCTGTGTTCTACGTTGTTCTACGTTCCGTAGGCGGACGCGACAAGCGCGTCCCTCCCGTTTGTCTCCTCCGTGATGGTCGCGCGGGAGGGTCGCGCTTGTCGCGACCGTGCCCCATCGAACGGCATCGGCGCGCGGGGGAGGGTCGCGCTTGTCGCGACCGTGCCCCATCGAACGGCATCGGCGCGCGGGGGAGGGTCGCGCTTGTCGCGACCGTTGCGCGTGGCGCTGAATGGAATGTCCCCTGTGTTCCACGTTCCGTAGGCGGACGCGACAAGCGCGTCCCTCCCGTTTGTCTCTTCCGGGAGGGTCGCGCGGGAGGGTCGCGCTTGTCGCGACCGTGCCCCATCGAACGCCCTCTGCGCGCGGCGCTGAATGGAATGTCCCCTGTGTTCTACGTTGTTCCACGTTCCGTAGTCGGACGCGACAAGCGCGTCCCTCCCGTTGTGCATCGCATTAGCTGGCACGATAAATCGAAATTTCCAATTGACGCACAGGGGGGGGGGTGATATACTTGCTTTCATAAACGGCGAAAGAGGGTCTTCATTGCCAATGAGACATGCAAGAAACTGCAATGGAATTGAAAGGAGCGGTTGGGACATGAAACGGAACGGAAACGGGAGGGCCGCGCGCCTGCGCGACCGCGTTGGGCGCTTCGTGGCGGGACTGGTCTGCTGCGCGGGGACGGTGGTGGCCGCGAGTCCGCGCCTCACCTACGTGGGCGAGTCGAACGGGGTGTGGACGGCAAGCGGGGCGTGGCGGAACGAGGCGGGCGAGACGGTGGACTGGTCGGACGGCGCATTTGCCGTCATCGGCGACACCGACGTGCAGGTGCCCGAGGCGGGCGTGACCGTGGACGGTCTCGAATACGCGCCGGCGGGCGGGAAGCGCTATGTCCGCGGTGCCGGGAAGTTGACGGTCGGCGCGGCGGGCATCACGCTCGCGAATACGGTCAGTGCCGAGGTGAACCTGCAGCCGAAGGGCGGGCTTCACCTTGCGGCCGAGCAGGCCTGGACGGCGACGGGCGCGGGCGGCATGCTGTGCTTTGACGGCGATGTGCCCCTGACGGCCGAGACGGGCGTGCGGATTCACGTCACGGGCGGGAAGTCCGTCAACGTCCGCGTGAACGTGCAGGGACGCCTGGGGCCGACCGAGACGGTCGTCATCGAGGCACCGTCCTCGCTCTCTCCCGCCGTTGGGGCGGTTGCCACCGGCCGGGGGCTCGGCATGCCGACGCTTGTTCTGAGCGGAGAGGGAAACCGCGCGGTGTTCGGTTCACAGTGGGATGCGAAGGAGTTCGCCACGAACTACGCCTCGCACCTTGTCCTGTCGAACGGGGCGGACATCGGGATGAATGTGTACAACGGCCAGACGAACGGCTTCGGCGTGCCGCGTGTGACGGTGGACGGCGCGGCGACGGCGGACGGATCGCGCGTGCGGGGCGAGGCGGGGAGCGCCCTTGCGCTGACGCGATCCGAAACGGTCTTCGACGTGGCGGCGGAACAGCGGATGACCTTCGAGCCGTGCGTGGTGAATGCGCCCGGCGGCGCGGCGGGGGTGGTGAAGCGCGGTGCGGGGACGCTCGTGTTTTCGGGCGCGGGCACGGCGTTTTCGGGCGGGGTGTCCGTGGAGGAGGGGACGGTGGCGTTCACGGCGGACGCGACGCTTGCGGGGGCCGCCTCCGGCACCGTGTCGGTGGCGGAAGGGAAGACGGTTCGGTTCGGTTCCGTGGCGGGCCCGTTCACGAAGACGGGCGCGGGGACGGCCGTTCTCGGCTGGGGCGACGCGGGTGCGGAGATCCACGTGGCGGAGGGCGTGGTGGAGGCCGGCGAGGTCTCGGCGCCGCCGCCGCGCGGGCTTTCGGCGTGGCTGGACGCGACGGCGGCGGCTTCGCTCACGACGAACGAGGCGGGCGTCGTCTCGAACTGGGCGGACCGGCGCGGCGGCACGTTCGCCGCCGTGCAGCACCCGGGACACCAGCTGCCCGTCTGGACGACGAATGCGCTGAACGGCCTCCCCGTGCTGGACTTCGGGCGCATGGCGGAATCTAACGTCGAGGGCGACGACCGCATGATGGCGTTCTCGTCGCCGCGCACGGAGATCCGCACGGTCTTCTGGGTAATCGGCAGCAAGAACGGCGGCGGCTTCCTGCTCGGCGACAGCCAGTCGGACGGCACCAAGCGCCACTTCCACCGGGGCGGCAACTTCCGGACCGCCGACGCGCCGCTCTGGGGCGGTACGGGGCTGGACAAGGGCGTCGTGCGCGCGGGCGAGACATGGGTGAACGGCGTGGCGGTGGACGGCACGAAGACGGGGCTGGGCGGCGCGTACGACCTCGTGGGCTGGCGCATCTCCGAGACGGACGACGCGGCCGGGGCGTCGGCCGGGGCCACGTGGCTCGCCTCCTGCTACGCGGCGGACAAGAACGCCAACTACCGCCTCAACGGCGGGCAGGAACTCGGGGAACTTTTGATTTACACGAACCGTCTGACGGATGCCGAGCGGGACGCCGCGACGGCGTATCTGGCGCGGAAGTGGTTCCCGCAGATGGCGGCGGCGCAGACCGTGCTGGCCTTCGGCACGGTGATGCTGGAGGGGGCCGGCGCGGCGTTCCGCGCGACGGCACCGACGCATCTCGAAAGGCTTGTCGTCCGATCCGGCTGCACGTTCACGGATTTGGGGAACCTGACGGTCGACGAGCTTGTCTTCGAGGAGGGCGCGACGCTGCGCGTCGTCTACGGGGCGGACGGGAAGGTGGCGGCGCCGTTCACGGGGGCGGCGCGGATCGCGTTCCCGCAGACGATGAAGCTGGACGTGGCCGTGCCCGAAGGTGTGACGCCCGTCGGCACGTCCGTCCTCGCCGTGGCGTCGGCCGCGGTGGCGGGCGTGCCCGTCTGGACGCCCGCGCCGGGCGTGTCGGCGGTCTACCGCGTCGTGGTGGATGCGGCGTCCCGGAAGGTGTCGCTGGCCGTCCGTTCGGGGACGTTCTTCATTCTGCGGTAGTGTTCCGTGCCTGTTCGACGGAATTTTGCTATACTATCTACCCCTTTTGAGATCCATGTGGGTCTTGGAGGATCAATCACTGGAGAGAAGGAACATGTCGGAACAGGATCAGAACGGATTCATGGTGTTTTCGGGAACGGCGAATTTGCCGCTTGCCGAGAAGGTGGCCGCCTATCTGGGCAAACCCCTCAACAAGATCGACATCCGGCATTTCCCCGACGGCGAGACGTTCTGCCAGGTGCAGGAGGGCGTGCGCGGGCGCGACGTGTTCGTGATCCAGAGCGGCAGCCCGTCGCCGAACGAGGCGTACATGGAGCTCTTCATCATCATGGACGCGCTCAAGCGCGGTAGCGCGGCGCGCATCACGGCCGTCGTCCCCTACTACGGCTACGCGCGCCAGGACCGCAAGGACCAGCCGCGCGTGCCGATCACGGCGCGCCTCGTCGCGAATCTGCTCACCGCCGCCGGCGCCGACCGCGTGCTCACGCTCGACCTGCACGCGAACCAGATCCAGGGCTTCTTCAACATCCCGCTCGACCAGCTGCACGCGGAGCCGGTGATCCTCAAGTACATCCGCGACCTGCACCTCGCGAAGCCCATCGTCGTCTCCCCGGACGCGGGCGGCGCGAAGACGGCCTACGGCTACAGCCGCAAGCTGGGGACGGGCCTCGCGATCGTCGCCAAGCAGCGCACGGGCGACTCGACGGTCGACGCCTTCAGCGTCGTCGGCGACGTCAAGGGCTGCGACGTCATCATGGTGGACGACATGACGGCGACCGGCGGCACGCTGAGCGCGGCCGCGAAGATGTGCCGCGACAACGGCGCGAAGAGCGTCCATGCGTTCGTCTCGCACTTCCCGCTCACGCCGAAGGGCGTGGAGCGCCTGATGGGCGAGACCCAGCTCGACGAACTCGTCGTGACGGACACGATTCCGCTCCGCACGGGCTTCGACCCCTCGAAGCTCCCCTTCAAGCTCACGGTGCTGAGCGTCGCCCCCCTCATCGGCGAGGCCATCAAGCGCATCCACTCGAACCAGAGCATCAACGACCTCTTCAACCATGAGTGAACGCCCGCGTATTTGCAGAGCGGGCCTCATTTGTGCTATACTAAAAAACTTTGACCGCCGAGGGTAGCGCGCGTGCGTGAGAGCAGGCGGGGAACACACACAAGAGAAGACGAATGGATCAGATCAAGATCAAGGCGTCCGCGCGTACCGAACAGGGTACGGGCGCGGTGCGCCGCCTTCGCCGTGCCGGGATGGTTCCCGCATCGGTGATGAGCATGAACAAGGGCGGGACGAAGCTCATCAAGTTCGACGCCCACGAGTTCATGATGGCGATGCGGGGCCGGACGGGCAAGCAGCTCCTGGTCACGCTGGACGTGGACGGAACCGAGGTGCCGGCGCTGCTGCGCGAGATGCAGAACGACGTGCTGGCGGGTACGCCCATCCATGTGGATTTCAGCGAGGTGTCGCTCACGCAGAAGGTGCGCGTGACGGTGCCGCTCTACCTCGTCGGCGAGGCGGTGGGCGTGAAGATCGGCGGCGGCGTGCTGGAGCAGGTGCTCCGCAAGGTCGAAGTCGAGTGCCTGCCCACGGACATCGCGGAGAAGTTCGAGGTCGACGTGTCGAAGCTCGGCCTGGACCAGACGCTCTTCGTGCGCGACCTGCAGCTCGGCGACAAGCAGACGCTCGTGACGCGCGGCGAACTCGCCGTGGCGGTCGTCAAGGCGCCGGAGGGCGCGGACGCGGCGGCGCCGGGTGCGGCGGCCGGCGAGGAGAAGTCGCCCGAGGTGATCAAGAAGGGCAAGGAAGACGCCGACGCCGCCAAGGCGGAGGCCAAGAAGTAATTCCGCCGCTCCGGTGTCTTGATGAAGGTAATCGCTGGACTGGGGAATCCGGGCGCGGACTACGCGAACACGCCGCACTCCATCGGCTTCGAGGTCGTGGAGGCGCTGGCGCGCGAGATCGGCGCGTCCTGGAAGAACTCGTCCTCGTTCAACGGGGAACTCGCGACGGGGATGCTCGGCGCCGTGAAGGTCATGCTGGTGAAGCCCATGACGTTCATGAACCTGAGCGGCAACTGCGTCGCGCCCGTGGTGAAGTACCACAACGCCAAGGTGGCGGAAGACCTGCTCGTCGTCTCGGACGACATCGACCTCCCCGTGGGGCGGATGCGCATCCGCAGGGGCGGCTCGGCGGGCGGCCACAACGGCCTGAAGAGCGTGATCGAGCGCACGGGCTCGCCGGACTTCCTCCGGCTGCGCCTCGGCGTCGGCCGCGACGCGCACAACCGCGCGAACGTGGTCGGGCACGTGCTCGGCAGGTTCTCGCCGGATGACCGGAAGGTCATGGACGAAGTGGTGGCGGAGGCGGTCAAGGCAATCGGGGCGATCGAATTGGAAAGTCCTGAAATCGCGATGAACCGGTACAACGGCTGGATGGCGACATCCGCCGCCGCCGGGAAGGAAAACGACACATGAAGAAGTACGATGGTCTCTACATCTTCGCCGGACAGGCGAAGGACGACGTGCTGGACTCGCAGATCCAGAAGGCGCTTGCGGAAGTGACGCGCCTCGGCGGCAATGTCCTCACCCAGGAAGTGCTCGGCAAGCGCGCGTTCGCGCACCCGATGCACAAGCGCGAGAACGGCGTGTACGTGCTCGTGCGCTTCGAGTTCGACCCCGCGAAGGTGAGCGAGCTCGTGAACCGCTACCGCCTCGTGGAAGAGGTCTTCCGCGTGCAGATCCTGTCGGTGGACGAGCGCCGCGAGGCGATTCTCGCCGCCCAGCGCGACGCGGCCGCGAAGCGCGAGGCGATCAAGGCCCAGAAGGAGGCCGAGGCGGCTGCCGCCGAGGCGCCTGCGGCTGAATAAAGAGACGGAGCGGAGGCGAACATGCCGTCCTTCAACAAAGTCATCCTGATGGGCAACCTGACGCGCGACCCCGAGGTCCGCACGGTCGGGGCGAACGCCGTGAAGGTGTGCCGCTTCGCCCTTGCGCTCAACGAGCGCCGGCGGGACCGCAACGGCAACATGGTGGACATCCCCACGTTCGTCGAGATCGACGCATGGGAGAAGCTTGCCGAGCTGTGCGGGCAGTACCTCCGCAAGGGCCGGTCGGTCCTCGTGGACGGACGTCTCCAGATGGACACCTGGGAGAAGGACGGGCAGAAGCTCCAGAAGCTGAAGGTGCGCGCCATGACCGTGAAGTTCCTGCCCCTGCCGGCCCCCAACCAGAGCCGTCTCACGGGCGAACCCATCGTCACCGGCGGCGACGACGAAGCGCCTCTGCCGTTCTAACAGACAATCACAAACAAGGAACCAGAAAATGGCCTACCAGAAGAAGAGCGAGCGTTCGGACCGCGAAGAGCGTGGCGAGTTCACCTCCCGTCGCCGTCCCGCGATTCCCGCGAACGACAAGATCGACCTCAACGACATCGAGGTCCTCAAGCGCTATGTGACCGAATACGGCAAGATCATCCCGGCCCGCGTGACGGGCGTGACGGCGATGCAGCAGCGCCAGATCAAGAAGGGCGTGCGCCGCGCACGCAACATGGGCCTCATGGCCTGAGAAAGGAACGCTTAACATGACCGAAGTGATGCTGATGGCCGATGTGAAGAACCTCGGCAAGGCCGGCGCGATCGTCAAGGTCGCCCCCGGCTACGCGCGCAACATGCTGCTGCCGCAGGGCCTCGCGGCCCCGGTGACGGAGGCGTCGCGCCGCCGTCTCGCCAAGCTGGAGGCGCAGCGCGCCGCCGAGCGCAAGGCGCGCAAGGCCGCCGCCGAGGCCCTCGCCTCGAAGCTCACGGGCCTCTCCGTGACGGTGAACGCCCAGACGATCGACGGCACGAAGCTCTATGGCGGCGTGAAGGCGACGGACATCCTCGACGCGATCGAGGCCGACCGCGGCACGAAGTTCGAGCGCGCCCAGCTCGACCTTCCCGACCAACTCAGGGAAGTCGGCACCTACGAGGCCAAGATCGACCTCGGCGAAGGTGTGGCGGTTCCCTTCAAGGTCTGGATCGTCGACGCCTCCGCGCAGCAGGCCTAAAGTCTGCGCAGGGCAGGGATCCGTACCGTCCTCCCCGGACGGGCGGTGCGGATTCTTTCCGAATTTTGCAGTTGCCTAATCCGCCGATAAAGGGTATCATACTGCCATCGGACAGGGTAGAAGTCCTTTCCCGGTGTCTTTTGGAACGTGCTTGAATGACGCTTAGGATCATAGATAGACTGCTTCCGGCGCTTGTCGCGGCGTGTGCGCTCATCTGCGTGGGCGGGTGCGAGACCGTGCTCAACGCCCTGAACGAGCTTGAGGGCGGCGGCAGCAAGAAGGCGCATGTGGACCCGGAGGTCCTTGCGACGTACTTCGACGGGCCGAAGATCCGTCCCGGCGTCGCGCTCGCGATCTCCGTCACGGCCGTCGGCCAGCCGAACCGTGACGCGAAGCAGTATTTCGTCGACGCCGAGGGCTGCATCACGATGGAGCTCGTCGGAACGATCAAGTGCGACGGGCTTTCGCTCGTGGAGCTGCAGCAGAAGGTCGTGGCGGCGTACAAGGAATACTACATCGACCCGAGCGTGACGGCGACGTTCATCTACCAGCCGGGCCAGAACATGGTGTCGCCGTGGGGGACCGTGAAGGTGCTCGGCGAGGTACACCGACCGGGGCCCGTCGACGTGCCGTCGACGATGGACCTCACCGTGCTGCGCGCGCTCCAGCTCGCGGGCGGCTGCACGTCGATCGCCGACAAGCACCGCGTGCAGGTGACGCGCTGCGACAAGGACGGCCGGCAGACGAAGAGCCGGGTGGATCTCATTGAGATGGGCGAGCGTGGCCGCCCGGACATGGACATGGTGCTGAAGGCCGGCGACGTCGTCTGGGTGCCGATGTCCTGGTATTGATTGGAAACGAATCAAGAGGAAGAGGTCAAACATGAAGAACGAGTGGAAGAAGAAGGCGTTGGCGGTGTGTGTGCTGGCGCTGGTGGTCTCGCCGCTGGTGGCGGCGGATGTGTTGCCGCGTTCCGAATGGCAGGCGCGCGTCGGCGACTGCGCGCAGAACGCGCAGACCCTGCGCGGCACGATGGCGCAGGTCGCGCCCGCCGAGCAGGCGGCGTTCCTCGCGGAGGTGAACGCGGCCATCGCGAAGATGCCGGGATCCGACGAGGTGAAGGGCGCGCTCTTCTACGCCGCGAACAGCGCGGCCGTCAAGAGCGCGGCGAAGGGCCACGTCGCGGCGGTGCTCGCGGAGGTCTTCGCGACGGTGCCGCCGGAGTACCTCACCGACATCAACGAGCGCTTCGCGAAGGAGATCTTCAGCCGCACGGCGAACCCGAGCCGCACCTTCACCGACGCCGAGTACGAGGCGCTGGCGAAGAGCACGATGGCCACGATTGCCGCGCGCTGCGAGAAGGCGGAGAACGCCGGTGTGCGCGAGACGTTCGCGATCCTCATGTTCCTGCACGCCTCGAACGGCACGCCGGCCAACCTCGCCGAGACGCTCGTGGCGACCCTGCCCAACGCGAAGAACCGCGAGCTGGCGGCGAACGAGTGGATCAAGCCCGCGATGGGCGACGGGCAGGAGCAGACCTATGACCCGATGCTGGGCGTTGCCCAGGCCGGCGAGGAGCCGGACCACGCGGTCGTCACCTCCCTCACGGGCAGCGCCGATGTGATGGTGGGCATGCTCGGCGACCTGGCGGCCGAGGGCTCGCCGATGGCGACGCCCGCCGCGAAGATGGGCGCGGGCGCGTTCATGTCCCCCGGCATCGCCGGCGCCGCGCCGCCGCAGTCCGACATCGGCCTGACGCGCGTGCCGCGCGCCTACATCAGCAGCCGCCGGGCCGTTGGCGGCAACCGCGACGGGCGCTATGACGGCGAGAACCCCTACTACACCGGGAAGCGCGGACACCATTCGGATGGTGGCTATACGCCCGAGCCGGGTCCCTACGCGGGGCAGTGAGCGGACATGGAACGAGCCCTTTCAACGAGGAACGAACAATGAGCAGAAAACTTCTCAGTGCCCTTGTGGCGGTGACGGCGGTTGCGGTGGCGGGCTTCGCGCAGGAGGCGACCGAGAATCGGGACCATGGCAGCGGGAGCATGGCCGACAAGCCGCGCGGCATCCGCCCCTTTGACAGCCAGCGCCTGACGATCAAGCCCTATGTCGCGCTCTCCTACACCTACGACTCGAACATCGACACGTCGTACCACGCGGCGGATGACAGCATCTTCTGCGTCAACCCCGGCGCGGACTTCACGTGGCAGGGCGACCGCTGGGAACTCGCCGGCACGCTGTGGTACCGCTACAACGCCTACTGCGACTACTCGAAGGAGATGGGCGAGAACAGCTACGGCGAAGCGCTCACCTACAAGTGGTCGAACGTCTCCGAAGACGGCAAGGGATGGAATCTCCTTCTCGCCGAGCGTTATCAGTACATCAACCAGTCCGACAGCATCACCTACGGCGACGGACGCGGCATCTGGCGCGACCGCGAGCATCTGGACGCGAGTGGCGTTCTGGAGCGCCGCTTCGCGAACAAGTGGCACGCGAGCGTGAGCGGGCAGTACAACTGGCTCGACTACAAGAACGACACGGGCAAGTACGCGCCGCTCTACGGTTGGTCGCAGTACGCCGTGGGTCTCGAGGGCGGCTACATCGCCTCGCCGTGGACGGATCTCCTGATCGCGGGCGGCTATTCGCACTACACGCAGAAGCAGGGGCATGGCTACCGGAACTACAGTAACAGTTCCGAGGTCTGGTCCATCCAGGCCGGTATCGGCACGCGCGCGACGGAACGGATCACCTATCGCGCCCTCATGGGTATCTCCCAGCTGGAGTATGGCGGGCGGGGCAACACGGACTGTGGCTGGACCTACCAGCTCTCCGCCAACTGGCGCGTGACGCGGCAGGTGCAGCTCTCCGTCCTCGGTAACAGCTACTACCAGCCGTCTGAGCGCTCGCTCGGCCAGGCCGTCAAGGTCTACTCCCTCTCGGGCGGCGTCTCCTATCTCACGCTTGGCGACCGCATGACCCTCACGGGTAACGTGGCGTGGCGTCATGAGCAGAACGTCTACTCGGACCGCTACCTCGCCTACGGAAACGACTACAACGAGGACTACCTGTCGATCCGCCTGGGCGCGAACTACACCCTCAACCGCTGGATGTCCCTCTACGCCAACCTCACGTGGGAGGACAACTGGTGTGACAACTACAGCAACTACGACTATGACCGCTTCCGCGGGACGGTCGGCGTTCGCTTCCACTACTGATCTGGGTCGTCCGGCGTGATCGGACGCGGTTGATGTTGCAGAAGTTCCTTTCCAAGTATGGGCTGGCGACACATCTGGCCCTGCTCGCAGCAGTCCCGCTTGCGCTCACGCCGTTTCTGGACGCCGCACGTCTGGCCTCGGTCGTCTTCTGGCTGAGCGGGCTTGCGGCGCTCTGGCTTCTGACGGAGCCGTCGATCCGCGCGGGCGAGCATCTTTCGTCCGCGCGTCGTCGCGTGCGGGGTGCGCTCGTGCGTGATCCGCTCTTCTGGCTGCTGCTGCTGGTCGTGCTGTTCGCCCTCGTGCGCGCGTGCAACACCGGCATTGCGCTCCGCTATGATTCCGAACAGGCGGCGTGGCTGGTGGGCGAGTCGAAGCTGGGCGGCGGTCCGGCGTCCGTCGGCCTGACGGGGCTTCTGTCGTTCGCGACGGCGCTTGCCGTGTGGGTGGTGGTGCTGGGGATTCGCCACGGTATCGGGCTCATGGCGCGTATCGTGTTTGGCGTGTCCGGGGCGTTCTTCGCGGGGGTGGGCGGCCTGTCCGCCGCCGGGTGCGCCTGTGCGGGGATGGCGCCGTTTGCGGGATGGCTGCGGGCCGGGTTCGCGGAGGCGCCGTTCTGGGCATCGGTCTTCGGCGTGTGGCTCGTCCTCGGCATCGTCTGCGGCGTACAGGCGGAGGCGCGGAAGTGGTCCTTTGCACGTCTTCCGTTCGTGTTGGGGATGGCCGGAAACGTGGCGGCGCTCGTCTTCTTCGCGCCTCCGCTCGTCGCCGTAGCCTGGTTGGCGCTCTCCGTTCTCGTGTTGGTCTTCTCGCTCGCCTATCTGGTGCGGGCGAGTTCCGGCGGTGCGGTTGCGCGCACGTTCGTGTTGGCGGTCTTCGGCTATGCGCTGCCGGTCTTCCTGCTGATGCTGTTCGTGTCCGAGCCGCTTCGCACCTTGAAGCTCAACGGACTTGATCCGGAGATTGCGCAGCCGGAGGTCTATTGCGCGGCGTCCGAGGTGTTGTCGCGGATCGCCCGCGAGGCCTGGAAGGCCCATCCCTGGTTCGGGGTCGGTTCGGGGGCGCTTGGACTGCATGTGCCGTTCCTCGCCGAGAAGGCGGATTGGGCGTTTCTGCCCGCGCAACCGGCGTTCGCGTACAACGGCTACTGGACGCTGCTCGCGGAGCGCGGCATCGTCGGCTGTCTGCTTCCGGCCGTGGTGCTGGGGCTGTTGCTTGCGGCCTACTGCGTGCGTTTGGTCTCCTCCTATTCCTATCTGCGCTACCAGGACGACGCCGACGTCTTCGTCTTCGCCGTTCCGCCCGTGGCGTGGTTCGCGCCGCTGACGGTCGTGCTGCTCGCGGTCGAGGCCGTCTGGTCGCCGGTTTTCCTGACTGACAACTTGTTTGTGGCCGCGCCGGTTGCGCTGGCCCTCGCCGCCGCCGCATGTCCGCGGGCGAAGAAGGCCCCTTCCGTGGAAGGGGCTGCGGCGCAGGCTTCTTCGGAGAATTGACAGATGGCATCCTCGTCCTCGAATACCTACGGCCAGAAGACGCTCTACTACGGAACGGCCAAGAAGTCCCCCATCTACTACGGTTCGGCCCAGACGCCCGCCTACTACGGCGGCGGCAGTGCGCCCTACTACTACGGCGGGAGCGGAGGGGCGCCCGGCGGCAATGAGGATGCCGATTCGCTCGTCGGCACGATCACGCTCGGGCGCGTGCTGCGCGTCATCGCGCAGCGCTGGATTTCCGTACTCGTCTTCCTCCTGATCGGCCTCGTCGCCGCATTTGCCGTCTACCGGATCTCGCCGACCATCTACGAGGCGAAGAGCGAGTTCACGATGGACATACGCCGCCCGCATGGCGGGCGCGGCGGCATCGCCGACGTCGGCATCGACATGGAGCAGTTCGGCGGCACCTATGAGGAAATCTTCAACACGCGCCTCTCCGACTGGCGTTCGGACAAGATCGTCACAAAGATCATCCAGCAGTACCGTGCGAACTACCCGGCCTCCACGACGACGGAGCGCGAACTGATCGAGACGCTGGCCGATTCCGAACTGGAGCTCATCCGCCACTCGCGCCTCATCACGATCGCCGTCCGCTCCACCACCGCCAACCTCGCCGCCTCCCTCGCGAACGCCTACGCCGAGGCCATCGAGAACTTCACCGACGAGGAGAACAAGCTGCGCTGTGACAAGGCCGTCGCCCAGATCCACGAACAGGTCGAGAAGCAGCGACGCCAGGACGAAAGCGTCGCCAAGCAGCTGTTGGACTTCCGCACCAAGAACAAGATCGACGACCTCAACTCCGAGCGCGAGATCCTGCAGCAGTCCCTCCAGAAGACGACCGCCGACGTGCTGGAGATGCGCACCCAGGTGACGGCCGCCACGGAGTGGGAGAAGGTGCTTAGGGCCGCGCAGGAGACCCCCGAGAACTTCGGCGCGCTGCCGACGGCCGTGCCGCGCTCGTCCGAGATCGGCGAAGCCTACACGCGCCTCCAGAACGGCAAGATGGAGATGAACGCGCTCCTGGCGCGCTACACGCGGAACCATCCCGAGGTGAAGGCGCACGAGAAGCAGCTTGAGACGATCAAGCAGGAATTCGTCGATGCCGTCTCCCGCGCGCTCGCGACGGCGCACGGCAACCTCGCCGCCTACAAGAACCAGCTGGCCGTCTTCGAGAAGAACAGCGAGAAACTGCGCACCGAACTCGCGCTCATCGGGCAGAAGATCGTCTCGGCCGACGCGGGGCTCAAGCAGCTGGAGCAGGAGAAGGAGGTCTCGAGCACGATCCTCACCGACCTCATGCAGAAGGAGAACGAGGCGCGCATCGCGGCCGAGCAGAACAACGAGATCGTCCGCGTCGGCCGCCCCGCGCTCGTCCCCACCAAGCCCGTGCTGCCGAACCCCATCATCATCTTCTCCGCCGGCGCGGTGCTGTCGCTCGCCCTCGGTCTGCTCTTCGTCCTCGTGCTGGACCACCTGGAGGACACGATCGTGTCGTTGCAGGACATCGAGGGGCGCCTTGCGCTCAAGGTGCTCGCCGTCCTGCCCCACATTCGCCGCAAGAAGCGCGAACAGGTGGCGAAGTTCATCGCCGAGAACAAGTATTCGCAGTTCGCCGAGGCGATGGCGGGGCTGCGGAACCTGCTCGACTCGCCGCGCTACCAGCCCGTTTCGAAGGTGCTGCTCCTGATGTCCACGCAGCCGGGCGAGGGCAAGACGATTACCTCCTGTTCGCTCGCGATTTCCAGCGCCCAGGCCGGGAAGCGCACGCTGCTCGTCGACTTCGACCTGCGCCGTCCGCGTCTGGCGCGCGTGTGGGGGTTCAAGATCGATCTGGACCACTCGTTCTCGCACTACCTCTCGCGCAAGGACGGCGCGCGCGACTTCGCGTCGCTCGTCATGGCAAGCGGCATCGAGCATCTGGACGTCGTGGCGTCCCTGCCGCCGGACAACGTCAACCCCGCGTCCGTCATGGGATCGCAGGTCGTGCCCGATTTCTTCAAGTGGGCGCGGGCGAACTACGACCGCGTGATCATCGACTCGCCGCCGTTCGGCATCGTCGGCGACGTGATGACGCTCGCCTCCCTCGTGGACTCCGTGATGATCATGTGCTGCCCGGACCGTACGCACTTCAAGCCGATCCAGCACGCGGCGCGTTCGCTCGGCGAGTCCGGCGCCACGGTGATCGGCATCGTCGTCAACGACGTTGAAATGGGGTCCGCAGGCGGCGCGTTCTCGCAGTCCGGACATTCCTACGGATACGGTTATGGCGGATATGGCGGCTACCGCGCGTACGGCGGCAGCTACCGTCCCTACGCGCCCCGCGAGACCCTGCAGAAGAAGCCGGCGGAGGGGACGGCGGAGGCGAAGAATGCCGAAGAGGCCGTTTCCGAGCCGAAACGGCGCGGCGGCGTGAGCCCGGATCTGGTCGATGAGGAATAGGTTCATCGTCACGGGCGGGGCGGGCTTCATCGGCTCGGCCCTCGTGCGGCACCTCGTGCGCGACCGGGGCGCGACGGTGCTGGTCGTCGACGCGCTCACCTACGCCGGCGTGCCCGCGTCGCTGCGGGAGGTGGGGTTCGACCCTGCGCACGACATCCTTTCCGCCCTCGCCCTTCCGCCTGAACGGAAGCTGTCCTTTCTGCGTGCCGACATCTGCGACCGGGAGATGATGGACCGCGCGTTCGCGGCGTTCCGCCCGCAGGCCGTCTTCCACCTCGCGGCCGAGTCGCACGTCGACCGCTCGATCGACGGCCCCGGCGCCTTCGTCCGCACGAACGTGGTCGGCACGGCCACGCTGCTGCAGGCCGCGCTGGGCTACTGGCGCACGCTCCCGGAGGCGGAGCGGGCGGCGTTCCGCTTCCAGCACATCTCGACGGACGAAGTGTACGGCTCCCTCGGCGAGACGGGTCTCTTCACCGAGCGGACGCCCTACGCGCCGCATTCGCCCTATTCGGCCTCGAAGGCGTCGAGCGACCACCTCGTGCGCGCCTGGCACGACACCTACGGTCTGCCGACGCTCATCACGAACTGCTCGAACAACTACGGCCCCTACCATTTCCCCGAGAAGCTCATCCCGCTCGTCATCCTCAACGGCCTTGAGGGCAAGCCGCTTCCCGTCTACGGGAAGGGGGCCAACGTGCGCGACTGGCTGCATGTCGAGGACCACGTTTCCGCCCTCTGCCTCGTGAACGAGAAGGGCGTGCCCGGCGAGACCTACAACGTGGGGGGGCACAACGAGCGGACGAACCTGCAGGTCGTCCAGACCGTCTGCCGCATCCTGGACGAGATGTGCCCGTCCCGCCCCCTCAACGTCGCAACGTCCCGCCCCCTCGACCGCTTCGAGGATTTGATCATCTATGTGGCGGACCGCCCCGGGCATGACCTGCGCTACGCGATCGACCCGACGAAGCTGATGGACGAACTCGGCTGGTGGCCCCGCTACACGTTCGAGACGGGCATCCGCGCGACGGTGCGCTGGTATCTCGACAATGCGTGGTGGTGGCGTCCGATCCGCGAAAAGACCTACGCCGGCCAGCGCCTCGGCGTCTGCTAGAAACAGGACGGCCGCGTATACCGAGGAGGCGAAACGGGAGGGACGCGCTTGTCGCGTCCGCCGGGAAACGGGAGGGACGCGCTTGTCGCGTCCGTCGGGAAACGGGAGGGACGCGCTTGTCGCGTCCGCCGGGAAATGGGAGGGACGCGCTTGTCGCGTCCGTCTACGGAACGCAAATGCTTCGCATCCGCAGGTTTGGGCAAAGGTTGATGTGGTTCCGACGCCCGGCATGCCGGGCCACTACGGCACAGAACACACAGAACAGCTTCGCCGCCACAGAACACACTGAAAGCATTGGGAATGTCGGGGACATTCTATAAAATGCGAGAATGTCTGATAGAGGGTGAGATTCCCTTTGAACGTTGCCACGATACGGTGTTCGCCGGATACATGGAAATTTCTGGAATAACCATGCGTTGGCTTGATATCGCATGGTAGGGGCCGACGTCCTCGGCGGCCCGCGTCCACCGGGACGTCCCCATGCGCGCAGCGTGCGCGTCCCCTGCGCGCGGCGCGCCGAGGACGTCGCGCCCTACCAGCCGGCGCATCCCGTTCCCCTGCCGGGGCGGCACGGGCGCATGGCGGCCACGGGGCGTTTGTGGTAGGGGCCGACGTCCCCGGCGGCCCGCGTCCCCGGAACGTCCCCGTACGCGCGGCATGGGCGTCCCCATGCGTGCAGCGCGGACGTCCCCCTGCGCGCGGCGCGCCGAGGACGTTGCGCCCTACCAGTCGGCGCATCCCGTTCCCCTCTGCCGTGAAACCTTGCCCCCCCCCTGGGCGTTGTGGCCATGAGCGGACGGCGGCAAGATGTGCTATACTATTTGGTCTCCGCGGGACTGACGAGCGCGGGCGCGTGCCCGTGCGTGGTGTTCACCACGGGACTGCGAAGCGGCGGAAGCCGAAAAGGCCGTGCGTCTAGGCATTGTTTGACGACACGTAAGGAATCAGAGAAAATGAAATGCGCAGCATGCCCCGCCTGGGAAGGTTTCACGGGCGGCGACTGGCAGGAGGAAATCGACCCTGCCGAATTCATCCGGCTCAACTACACGCCCTATGACGGCGACGAGTCGTTTCTGGCAAACGCGACCGAGGCCACGACGGCCCTCTGGACCAAGCTCCAGGCCCTCCAGAAGGAAGAGCGCGCCAAGGGCGGCGTCCTCGACATGGATACCGACATCGTTTCGTCCATCACCTCGCACAAGCCGGGCTACCTCGACAAGGATCTCGAAAAGATCGTGGGCCTCCAGACCGACAAGCCGCTCAAGCGCGCCTTCATGCCCTACGGCGGCATCAAGATGGCCGAGGAGGCCCTGACGACCTACGGCTACACGCCGAACCCCGAGCTGCACCGCATCTTCACGGAGTACCACAAGACGCACAACCAGGGCGTCTACGATGCCTACACGCCCGAGATGCGCCGCGCGCGCAAGAACAAGATCATCACGGGCCTGCCGGACACCTACGGGCGCGGGCGTATCGTCGGCGACTACCGCCGCGTCGCGCTCTACGGCATCGACCGCCTGATCGCCGCCAAGGAACGCGACCTGCCGCTGGTCGGCTGCGGCGCCTCGCCCGAGGAAGTCGTGCGTGGCCGCGAGGAGGTCGCCGAGCAGATCCGCGCGCTGAAGGCGATGAAGGTCATGGCGGCGAGCTACGGCTACGACATCTCCGGCCCGGCGACGAACGCGCGCGAGGCCGTGCAGTGGACGTACTTCGGCTACCTCGCGGCGATCAAGACGCAGAACGGCGCGGCGATGTCCATCGGGCGCATCTCGACGTTCCTCGACATCTTCATCGCGCGCGACCTGAAGCGCGGCATCCTCACCGAGACGGACGCGCAGGAGCTGATCGACCACCTCGTCCTCAAGTTCCGCATGGTCAAGTTCGCGCGCATTCCCGAGTACAACCAGCTCTTCTCGGGCGATCCCGTCTGGGCGACGATCAACGTCGCGGGCATGTGCGGCGACGGCCGCAGCATGGTCACGAAGACCGACTACCGCATCCTCCACACGCTGGAGACGATGGGGCCGAGCCCGGAGCCGAACCTCACGGTCCTCTACTCGCCGCGCCTCCCGGAGGCGTTCAAGCGCTACGCCGCGAAGATCTCGGTCGCGACGTCGAGCGTGCAGTACGAGAACGACGAGATCATGCGCCGCGTCTGGAGCGACGACTACGCGATCTGCTGCTGCGTCTCGGCGACGCACACCGGCAAGGAGATGCAGTTCTTCGGCGCGCGCGCCAACCTCGCGAAGTGCCTCCTGTACGCCATCAACGGCGGCGTGGACGAGAAGACGCGCGCGCAGGTCGGCCCGGAGCTCCGCCCGATCACGGGCGACGTGCTCGACTACGCGCAGGTGCTGAAGGCCTACCACGCGATGATGGACTGGCTCGCCGGGCTCTACGTCCACACGCTGAACCTCATCCACTTCATGCACGACCGCTACTACTACGAGGCCGCGCAGATGGCGCTCATCGACACGGACCTCGAGCGTACGTTCGCGACGGGCATCGCCGGCTTCTCGCACGCCGTCGACTCCCTCTCGGCGATCAAGTACGCGAAGGTGAGCGTCATCCGCGACGAGACGGGGCTTGCCGTCGACTACAAGGTCGAGGGCGACTTTCCGCGCTACGGCAACGACGACCCGCGCGCGGACGAGATCGCGAAGGCGCTCCTCAAGGAGTTCATGAACAAGATTCGCAGCCACCACACCTACCGCAACGCGACGCCGACGACCTCGATCCTCACGATCACGTCGAACGTCGTCTACGGCAAGGCGACGGGCGCGATGCCCGACGGGCGCAAGGCGGGCGAGCCGCTCGCGCCGGGGGCGAACCCGAGCTACGGCGCGGAGAAGAACGGCCTTCTCGCCTCGCTCAACTCGGTCGCGAAGCTCCCCTATGGCTACGCGCTCGACGGCATCTCGAACACGCAGACGATCCACCCCTCGGCCCTCGGCAACGACGAGGCGACGCGCGCGAAGACGCTTGTCTCGGTGCTGGACGGCTACTTCGCGCAGGGCGCGCACCACCTGAACGTGAACGTCTTCGGCACGGAGAAGCTGATCGACGCGATGGAGCACCCCGAGAAGCCGGAATACGCGAACTTCACGATCCGCGTCTCGGGCTACGCGGTGAAGTTCATCGACCTCACGCGCGAACAGCAGCTCGACGTCATCAGCCGCACCTGCCACAAGAGCCTGTAAGGCGCCGCAGGATGCGCAGGACGCACGAGACGGCGGGACGGGTTTCCCGCCCCGCCGTTTTCGCTGTAACTTCGAACGGTTTTGCACGTAGACAGGAAAACGGAAAAGGAAACTCACCCATGACCTCACCTTGCACAAGTTCGAGACAGGACTACGACGCCTTCCTCGCAAAGGTCGCGGCCCAGACCGGCCTCGCCGCCCTGACGCCCGACGCCGACGGTCTCGTCGCCTACAAGGTCGACGACGCCTACGTCCTCAACCTCCAGTACGTCGCGCACACGTCGAAGATCCTCTGCTTCGTCGAGGTGGCGACGCTGCCGAAGACGGCCGGCAAGGCGGTCTACCGCGAACTCCTCGTGGGCTCGCTCTTCGGACGCGAGACGGCCGGCGGCTTCTTCGCCGTCGAGCCGGAGTCGGAGACGGTCGTCTACCACTACCTCTTCGACTTCGACGCGCGCACGGCGGACGCCGGGGAGTTTGTCGAGACGCTGGAGAAGATCCTCTCGCTCGTCGACATCTGGGCCGGAAAGATCGCCGATGCGCTCGCGGAGCCGTCCGAATCCGATGCGTCGCCGGCGGATTTCGCCGCGCGTTCGCCCGACGGCCTGATCCAGGTCTAACGCGGAAAGGGGGACGCCATGCCCGTCAATCTCCAGACCTTCACCGACTTCGCGGCGCAGCACACGGTCCACGTCGCCAAGAACATCCACGTCCATGGGGCGGACGGCCAGATGGAAGTCGGCTCCGCCTCGTTCAAGCAGACGCTGGGCCGGGATCTGAAGGCCAACCAACGCACGATGGCGGCGTTTCGGAGCTGCCTGTCGGAGCGGTACGGCGTCTTCGGCGAACACGCCTTCGACGCCGTCCTCGGCGCGCGCGCCGACGTCGGCAAGACCCTGCGCGCGAAGGACATCGCCTCGGTGATGCGCGCGCTGAGCCCGACGGACACCGGCGCCGTGCGCCAGACGATGATCGCCGCCCGCTTCGCGAACGAGGCGAGCCGCCAGGCCGAGACGAATCCGCGCGCCGTCGCCGCGAACGTCACGGGGGCGCTGAAGGAACGCCTGCAGGCGTGCTTCGAGAACGACCTCTTCTTCGCGCAGGCGGTTCGCGGCTGCGAGAACCAGGCCGAGCTTTCGCGCCTGATCGAGGGCAAGATCAACGCGATCCTGGACATGAACGAACTGCCGGGCGCGCGCCGCACGCTGGCGGTTGACGCGCCGCCGGCGCCCGCGCCTGCGGCGGGCCATCCGCAGGTCCCGACCGGACTTCAGGCCCTTGACGGCGACACGTTCGGCGGCGCCGAGACGTCCGTCGAGGACCGGGTGCGCGCCGGGGCCTTCGGCGCGGGCATGCGCGTCAACGAGAGCGGCGTCAAGTACGTCTTCGAGAAGCTCAAGACGAGCGGCGTCGAGCCGGGGTTCATCGTCCGCAAGGACTGGACGGCCGCCGACACGCAGACGATGATGACCGACGGGACGGATCTGGACCAGGTGGCGCGCGAAGTCCTGGAGCAGCGGCTCGGGCGTCCGCTGACGGCGCAGGACGACGTCCGCGCGCTCAAGGCGCAGCACTTCGTTGCGATCCGCGACGCGGCGATGGCGGGCGTCGGCAACGTCCGCCGCCTCACGGAGCGGCACATCGTGAAGCTCGACTACAACGAGAACGACCGGCGTGTCCGCCACGACGCGGCCCACATCGGCACGTTCAGGCTTCCGGTGCGGAACGCGATCAAGGGCGGCGCGTTCAAGGGCGCGTTCTTCCGGGCCTTCCGCCTGACGACGGCCAACGAGGCGTCCGCCGGCGCCGTCGCCGAGGCTCTCGCGAACGACCTCACGCGGGCGATGGGCGTGCCGACGCAGGAGCTGTCGCTCGTCAAGGGACGCTACTCGGACGGACACGAGAAGCTCATGCTCGTCTCGAAGTTCGCCCACGGCTACAAGGACTTCGACGGCAACTTCCTGCAGGACGGACGCCTCGTGCCCGGACGCGACGCGGCGGGCAACGTCGTCCAGCCGGAGGACATCGGCCGCTACAAGGCGATGTTCCTGCTGCTCGCGGACCGGGACGCCGTCGGCTCGCACGGACAGAACAAGGGCCTCGTGAACGGGCACTTCTTCGCCATCGACCCCGGCCATTCGCTGGAGGGGAACGGCGCGGCGCTTGAGATCCACGACGACTTCTCGTTCAAGGACACCCAGGGCGGCGTGTTCGAGAAGCGGTTCCTCAACTTCTCCGTCTTCGACGACAGCAACCGGTCTGAAAAGCTCAAGGGCATGGTGGCGATCCGCGACGCCTTCGTGCGCGGCGACTTCGACAACATCTTCAACGAATACGAGGCCCGCTTCCCCGCGGACGAAGGCGGCGACCCTGCGCTCGGCTCGGCCATCCGCAGCCGCCTTGGGGAGATGCGCGCGGAGTTCAACGGGCAATACGACCGCATGATGGGCGTCTTCGGCGGGCAGCTCGCCGTCTACGACCACTTCCTGGCGTTGACGCCGGGCGACGACACGACGGCGTGCCGCGTCATCGACGCGGTCGAGAACCTGGAGCGCCTCACGTCGCCAACCGTCGCCACGTCGAAGCACGGGGAGGTTCAGCTGCGCCATCTGGAGGTGACGCCGGAGACGCGCGTGCCCTGGAAGGTGCGCGTCGCGCCGGACGGCGCCGTAGTCTATTCCTGCGACAGGCTGCCGGAGGGCCGGACGCCGCTGCTGGCGAACATGCTCCAGCTCGCGGGCGTAACGGAGGTCGAGGCGGACGCGGGCGGGGCGTTCACGTTCACGGTGCCACAGGCGAATCTACCGGCCTTCCTCGGCGCGTTCACCGAAGACGCCGTCCGTCAGGCTGTTGGTGGTTGATGTCCCGTCGTTTGACGGGACCGGATGCTCAAACGGGAGGGACGGCCTCCGTGCCGTCCGCCGCGTTGGAACGGACGCGACGGAGTGCGTGCGGCCACGCCCCGGAGCTGATTGTGGTATAATGCGCAGATAGGCGAGGGCGGTTTCCTCGGCTGTTCTCGCGACGGCATTTTCGTGACAGGCAACAACGAAGAAAGGAAACGACACCATGATACTCGAACTGAATCTTCCCTTTGATGCCGAAGGCAACGCCCAGCTGCTCGTCGACGGGACGCTGGCCGTCAACGTCTCGCGCAACGACGAGGAGGGGCGGCTCACGCTCGCCGCGCCCGTCGCGCAGGAGCTGCGCGAGGACATCGGCTATGCGCAGGTGCTGGAGCTGCTCGACCTGGCGCTCGGGCCGCTCGTCGGCGACACGCCGGCCGTGGGGCGCGACCCCGTCAGCGGCATGCTGATCGCCTACGCCTCGATTTCCTACGTCCACGTCTCCGAGGCGGAATGGCCGGAGATTCTCGGGCGGTTCGTCGCGTTCGCGAAGGGCATCGCCGAGAAGCTGTAACCGGGAGCCCCGTCGCGCGTAGACGGGGCAGACAAGCCACGACCTCAAGCAAGGAAGAAGGAGAAAGACCCATGCCTACGCGAATCGACGCCACGTTCCAGAACGCGCAGTCCATCACCCTCGATGCGTTCACGCCCCCCGCCGGGGTGGCGACGCCGTTCAAGGATGCCACGATCCGGGTCGGCAAGGACGCCTTCCGCGTGTCCTTCGCGGGCGACGGCGGCGTGTCCGTCAGCTTCGCCACGACCTCGTTCTTCCACCTTTTCCAGGGCGCGCGGAAGACGGCCGTGCGGGAGCAGATCCAGGCGCTCGTCCGTGAACGCAGCGAACTTGGGTCCCTCGCGGCGGACATCGGCAAGGTCGTTGCCGTGACCGGCTTCCGGGACAACGTCGAGCGGATGCTTTGCCGCGAGAAGGCGAACATCAGCCGGGCGGCGGGCGGTAAGCTCGCGCACTACGGCTTCTCCGACGTCCGCGAGAGGGCCGTCCCCCTCATCAACAGGGCGGCGGAGTGGCGCGCGGGCGGCGCGCCGGTCCTCACGCAGCAGCTCATCAACGACTACAACGAGTCCATCGGGCTTCCCGGAACGCTTGACCAGGCGTCCGCGACCATCGCCTTCGTGCGTGACAATGACCGGGGGGCGTGGCCGTACAACCCCGCGCTGGCCGCCGGCATTTCGGCTCAGGACCAGGCCGACTGGGGGGCGTTCCTCAAGGGGCACGACATCGACCTCTTCTCGAAGATCCGCAAGGCCCGGGCGGAGGCCGATGGCGTCAAGACGACAGGCTGGGCCGGCGAGATCGCCCGTCAGGGGCTCAAGGGGGCCGTTCTCGACCTCGTGCGCAAGAACCTCGACCCCCGCGTCATCCGTCCGAACCCGGACGTGAACTTCGTCCTGAACGCCGTGGCGGACGCGGTGATCGAGACCGTCGACACCGACTTTGCGGGGCTGGACACGGCGGGCATCGAGGCGCGCCTCCGGGAAATCGTCGCGCGCCATGCGCCGCGCGGCAGGGAGGACCTTGCGCAGGCGATTTTCGACAATGCGGCGACGACCGCCTTTTGGCGCCAGACGAGCAAGTGCGGCCTCGACTTCTTCAAGGCGCGCGGCGAGACCGTGGTCTTCGAGTGGACGAAGTTCGATGGCGCGAAGACCGACGGGGCCGAACTCGCCGACAAGTGGTGGAAGCGCCCCGACGCGGACGTCCGCGACCACGCGGGCGTCGCCGTCACCAATTCGGAGATGCGCCACCTGCAGGGCGCGAAGTATGCCGCGAAGCCCGGTGGCGGCCGCGTGGTCAGGGTCGAGGCGATTTCGCAGGCGGATGCCGAGCGCATCGTCGCCGAGAAGGCCGAACGCCTCCGGGCCCTCCCGAAAGCCGACCTGGATGCGATTGTCGCCGATCTCAAGGCCGGGTTCCGGACGATGAACGCGGACACGTTCGCGGCGACGGCCCAGCACATTGTCGACCACCTCCCGGTCAACGTGCGCGCCGCGTGGTCCGCCTGGAGCGACTCTAAGAGGGAGAAGGTCATCGAGAACGCCCTCTCGCGTCTTGCCGAACGGCTCAACGCCCTGACGTCCCCGGTTGCGCAGGCCGCGATGCTCTCGTGCCTGCCGGAGGTCTTCGAGGCGGAGTTCCTTTGCGACGAGGGGATCGTGCGCGAGCTGGAGAATGACCGTGCCTACATGGAACAGGCGAACAGGCCTCGCGCGGCTTCCGCGCGCCAGCTTGCGGAGCGCCGCCTCGCGGGCATGGATCGCGGACGCGGCGGCGAGGTGTTCTTCGCGTCGGACACGGGGCGGCCCAATGCGCTCGGCGAGCTGCTGCTCGGCGACGGCGGCGACATCGCGGCGCTGGTCGGCGAGCTGCGGGCCGATTTCGCCGCGAAGATGGGCATTCCGCCGGACGAGGCCCTGTCGCATCCGGCTTTCAAGACCTTCATGCCCCGTGCGGCACTCGCCGCACACGGCAGCTACGACGCGCTGATCAAGTCGCTGGACACGGTGAAGCGGACGTCCGACGCGAAGGACGACCTCGTGAAACGGGGCGCCCTGCCGCGGTCGGCGGACCGGCTCTTCGCCCGACGCGGCGACTGGGATCTGAACCGCCTCATCTTCAACGAGGCGGTCGCCGCGCAAGCCGCCGACCGCGCCGTCGACCTCAAGAAGCTCGCGCAGAACGCCGAGGGGATCCGCGAAATCTGCCGGGGCGTGCAGGACTTCACCGCAAACGTGGCGCGGCAGATCAACCCGGAAGACCGGGAAGGCCTGCGGCTGACGGACGCGGAACGCGCCCGCCTGGAGGACGCCTACCTCGACCGCGAGAACTCGTCTGTCCGTGCCTACCGCCTGTCGGGGTCGGACGCGGAGTTCCAGAAGATCGGCAGCGAAGCCGGGGCGATTCTCCGCAAGACGGAGGAACTCGTCGACGCCCTGCGGGCGGAGGCCAAAGGGCTCCCGGATGACCAGTTCAAGAGCCTGGTTATCGACGCCGTCGCCACGCGCGCCAAGCCCGTCCACGGGACGGTCGCCCTCGCGGCTCTCGCGGCGACGCGCAACGGCGAACCGGTTCCGCTGGACGACGGCGCGACGGCGGTCGAGCGCCTGCGGAACTTCGCGCGCGCGCTGGCCGACCGCATTTGGCCGGACTGGGGCGAGGCCAAACAGGCGGCGGCCGTCGACATGGCCGCTGCGGATGGCGAGTGGGGCCATGATGACGGGAATACGTCCATGCGGATGTTCTTCACGGCCTACCTGAAGGCGAACCCGCACGTCGCCGCGTTCCTCGACCGGACGGTGAACGGCGAGACCGTCGCGGGCGTGATGGACTACGACCGCTCCGCCCTGGCGCCGGACGACCCGCTCCCGCACGTTCTGGAGCAGATCGGGACATACGGCCAGCTGTAAACGACCAGCGGGAATCCGGTCACATCGTTGATCTGACAAGGAGGTCTTGAGATGGAGGAAAGGCTTCCGACGCCGAAGAACGAGATTGTCGTGTATCAGCCGAGTGAAACTCTGCGACTTGAAGTTAGGTTACAGGATGAGAGCATTTGGTTGCCGCAACAGAAGATTGCCGACTTGTTTGGCGTGAAGAAAGCCGCAATCAGCAAGCATCTCAAGAACATCTTTGCGACAGGGGAGTTGCATGAGGAACTGGTCGTTTCCAAAATGGAAACAACCACCCGACATGGGGCCATTGGCGGTAAGGTGCAGCATCATCTCATAAACTTCTACAACCTTGATGTGATCATTGCCGTTGGATACCGGGTGAACTCGCTTCAGGCAACCAAGTTCCGCATTTGGGCGACGCAGGTTCTGAAACGGTATATCTTAAATGGTGTCGCAGTCGACGATAGACGGTATTTGGCCCTTTCCGGGGAGATGGATCGTCGTTTGGCATCGCATGACCGTCGGATTGTCGAACTGGAAGAGAAGGTTGATTACTTTGTTCAGACCACGCTTCCGCCCAAGGAGAAGGTGTTGCGTGACGGGCAGATGCTGGATGCGCAGTTCGAGTTGACGCGCATCGTGAAGACGGCGCGGCAGCGCATTGTCCTCATCGACAACTACATCGACGAGCGGACGCTGATGCTGCTGGGCAATCGCCGTGCCAAGGTCGATTGTACGGTCTACACGCTTAAGCCCAACTCGCCGAAACTTGCTCCGGCACTCGCCAATTACGCGAAACAGTATCCGTCCCTGCCGATTACGGTCAAGGGCTACCAGAAGTCGCACGATCGCTTCCTCATCATTGACAACACGGTGTGGCACATCGGTGCCTCGCTCAAGGATGCGGGTTCCGCGCTCTTCGCGCTGATGAAGATGGAACTCGATCCGTCTGTCATTTTGGCGTTGCTGCCGTGAGGTGTGGAGTTTGGAGGGTGAAGGAAATCTGTCGAGAGGGCTGAGGAGGAATCTGTAAACCATGAAAATCCATTCGTTTGAGACCTTTGGCGCGGCGGATGGGCCGGGCGTCCGGTTTATCGCCTTCCTGAGCGGCTGCCCGTTTCGCTGCCGCTACTGCCACAACCCCGACACGTGGGCGAAGCCGCCCGCGTTCGAGGCGACGGCCGATGAGGTCCTCGCCCGCGCGCTCCGCTACAGGGCGTACTGGGGCGCGGAGGGCGGCCTCACGGCCTCCGGCGGCGAGCCGATGCTGCAGGCCGCCGAAGTTGCCGATCTCTTCGAGAAGGCGCACGCGGCGGGCGCGACGACGTGTCTCGACACGGCGGCGGGCTGCTTCCTGCGCGGTGACGCCGCGCAGGAGCGTCTGTTGCGCGTGACGGACACGGTGCTCCTTGACCTCAAGCTCTTCGACGCGGACGCGCATCGCGCGCTCACGGGCGCGGACAACGCGCCCGTTCTCGACTGTGCGCGCTACCTCGCCGAACTCGGCACGTCCGTCTGGATCCGCCGCGTCCTCGTGCCCGGCCTCACGGACGGCGAAGACGACCTCCGGCGGACGGGCGCCTTCATCCGCACGCTCCCGAACGTCCGCCGCGTCGAGGTGCTGCCCTACCACGCGCTCGGCGTCCACAAGTGGCAGGCGCTCGGCCTCGCCTACACGTTGTGCGACGCCCGCCCTCCCACTTCGGAAGAACTCCAGCGTGCCCGTACGCTTCTGGGTTGCCAGACGGTTCATTGCGCTGGTTAGGGTTAAGAGGGCACGAGGCGGGAGGGACGCGCTTGTCGCGTCCGTTCGTACCTGTGCGCGTCAACGGAAGATCAGGATGGTTGCGGGATTGCGGCGGGAGGGACGCGCTTGTCGCGTCCGTTCGTACCTGTGCGCGTCAACGGAAGATCAGGATGGTTGCGGGATTGCGGCGGTTGTCCTCGCCGAGGACGATGAGTGTGCCGTTTCGCACCCAACCCGTCCCTGAGACGTTGCGGACAGTGAGCGTGCCGCCGTTCAGGTCGAGGGAGGAACCTGCCGTGAGGATGAGGTCGACCGTCGGCGCGACGCGCACCACTGCGGGGTTCAGCGTCACCGTACCCACCACGCGGAGCGTGAGATTCCCCGTGAGCGTGCCGGTGAAATCCGCCAGCGCCCCCGTCCCAAGCGTGACGGCCGAGCGCCGGGCCGCGCCGTTCTGCACCGTGCCCGCCCCCGCCAGCGACGCGAAGGCCTGGTCGGATCCCGCGAGCTCGATCGTCGCGCCCGCCGCGACGGTGACGGTGGACGTGGCGGGAATCACGTTCACCAATACGGGGACCTCCGGCAGCGCCACGCCCCATTTCGCGGCAAGGTGGCGCTCGACCTCCCCGCGTTCGTCGGCGTTGAACGTGCGGTCGTAGCAGACAATCTCCGCGATGTCGCCCCACCAGGTCCGGTCGTAGCGCGAATCCCCCCAGTAGTTGCCGACCGCCGTCTTCTGGGTGATGGATTCGTTGAGCGTGAACGCGGCCACGCAGACCGTGTCGGCGGCGAAGGTGCGGCTGCGGACGCCGTTGATCCAGGCTTCGCCGAACCTGGCCCAGGAGTCCAGCGAGAACGTGCGGCCGCCGTTGAGGCGCAGGCCGCTGTCGGCATTGCTGACGCCGAAGAAGCCCGTGCAGTTCCACCCAACGGGATGGCTGCCGGCGGGAACGCGGAAGACGGCGAAGACGGTCTGGACGCCGACGGGGACGGACGAGGCCAGCCGGTCGCGCGAGCCGTCGAAGAAGAGCGTGTCGCGTCCGTTGATCTCCCCCGGACGGAAGCGTGGCAGCGCGGATTGGTCGCCCTCGGCATCGGCGTTCGACCAGGAAAGGCTGCGCCCGTCGGCGTCCCGCACATCCGTCACGTAGGTCTCGCCATCATGGGTTTCCGTCGTGACGGTCCCCGCGGCGGAGGCGTCGAAATGCGCGGTCGCGGCTGCGGCGAACGGCAGGGTCTCGGCAGTCGGCGGCAGGCCGAGCACGAGCGTGCCCGCGTTCACGCGGGTTTCGCCGCCGTAGGTGTTCGCGGCCGTCAGCCAGGCGACGCCGGGATCGTCCTTCACGAAGGAGACCGCCGCGCCGGCGAGCGCGCCCGACCCGTGGACAGTCCCCGAAAACGACCCCGCGCCCGCGAACGTGACCGGGGCCGTGCCGGCGAAGACGATTCCGCCCGTGCCCGACACGTCGTTCGGGAAGACGAGCGGCTGCGTGTTCGTGAAGCGCAGCTGGGCGCCCTGCGCAATCTCCACGGGGCCTGTCCCCAGGGCATCGGGGGCGTCGCATTCCACGACGCCTTCGATCCGGGTGCCGCCCGTGTAGGTGTTGCCTGCGCCGGGGCGCACGGTGCCGTTGCCGGCGACGGTCAGGTGCCCCGCCCCGGAGAGGCCGCCCGTGAAGGTCAGCGTTGCGGTGCTGTTGCGCACCCGCACGAGCGTGTCGTCCGCAAGCGCCACGGCGCCGGAGACGGTCACGCTGCGGTCTGCACACAGCGCGCCGTAGTCCCCCTCGCGGGGCGTGCCGGTTCTGGCAGAGTGGCAGGCCGTGTAGCAGCCGCGGCCCGCCAGCGTGAGCGCGTTCGGCAGCTCCGCCAGCGTCGATTCCGCCGGAATCCAGATGCCGCCGCCCATGCCGGCGCTTCCGTGGACGGTGACCGGACCGTCGGCGAGCGCCCCCTGCGCCATCGGCTTCACGCAGAGCGATTCGATCACCGTCCCGCCCGTCCAGGTGTTCGCTCCGTAGAGTTCGAGGTCCATGCGGCACTTCTCTGAGATGCCGCCCGCGAACGTCATGCCGCCCGAGCCCGTCATCGCGCTCGTGATCCTGTTCGCGCGCCAGACGCCGTAGTTGGCGTTCTGGCCGCTGAGCACAAGGCCCTCGGCGGCGCCGAAGTCGAGCGTGCCGCCCTCGATCGACTGGTGGGGCGTGGAGCTGTTGCCGCGCGTGCCGTTGAGCAGAATCGGCGCGTAGCCCGCGTCGTTCCCGATCTTGAGCGTGCGGCCCGCGCCGACCACGAGGCCGCGCGCGCCGGAGTTCCCGTTGCGGTAGCGCAGGTCGAGGCCGGCGATCTGCGCGTCGGCGGTCAGCGTGCGGGGCGTCGAGGCGATCTGCACAAGGCCGTCCGCGCCCGCCGTCGCCGGGTCGTCGGTACAGGCCGCGCGGACGAATCCCCGCGCGGCGTCGTAGGTGAGGAAGGCGAACGCCGGGAAGAGGCCCTCGGCTTCGGCGTAGGCGAAGACCGGCTGTGCGGGGAGCCCGCCGGCGGAAAGGGGCATCGGCCCCGTCGTCTGGATCGTCGCCGTCTCGCCGGGGAACGTCTTCGCCGACGGGGAGCCGAGCAGCAGCACGCCGCGGTTCCGGCGCACGAGCGGGCCGACGGTAAGGGAGGCGCCGGCGGCACCGCTTCCGTAGGCCCCCAGCGAGGCAAGGCCGTCGTAGGAGAGCGTGGCGTCCTCGGCGGAGGCGACCGTGTAGGCGGCGGCCGCGCTCACATAGAGGCCGGCGTCGTCCAGCTCCACGGACGCAGTTCCGAACGGCGCCGCCGTGGCGTGGCCGTCTTCGCGGATGGCGCCGCCCGTCACGCGCGTGGGGCCGGTGTAGGTGGCGTCGCCGCGCGTGAGGAGGCAACCGCGCCCCGTCTTGACGATGCCGCCGTCTGGAGCGTCCCCGCAGGCGGGGTCGTGGACGAGCGGCATGTTGAAGGAGAGGGTGTTGAGCGTGGAGAGGTCGAGGGCCGTTTCGAGGCGGAGGCCGCCGGCGCCGATGTAGCCCGTCATCGCGGACGGGTGGAACCAGGTGGAGGTGCCCGTCCGCGTCGACTTCAGGAGGCCGCCGTTGAAGTAGACGCGCCCGTCGAAACCGTTTGGGAAGCGTTTTTCGTCATAGGGGAAGTAGATGTCCCCGCCGACGAGCAGCGTGCCGCCGTTCAGCCACAGATAGCCGTGGTAGCCGTGGGGTTCGCACGGATCCTCGCCCGTCGCGATATTGAGGCTGTCGACGTCCAGCACGGCGTCGTCGGCAATCTTGATCTGGAAGCTCTTGCCGTCGGACGAGAGGCGATGGTACTGGTAGATCGTAAGGCCCAGGCGCAGCTTCATGTAGGCGGTTCCGCTGAGGTCGGCGCCGAGGCCGCGCCCGTAGTTGGCGAGCGTGTAGGATTCGACCACGCCGCCGCTCATGTGGTAGAAGATCTCGTTGGGCGTGGACTGCCACGCGACGTCGTGGTACCCGCTCAGCGGCTTCTCCGTCACGATGTGGCCGCCCGTCTGGTGGAAGGTACACTGCGCCCCGCCGGACATTGCGCCGCCGCTGACGTGGAGGAAGCCGCCGTGTACCGTGAGGACCGCGCCCGTCGCCCCGTTCGGGTTGAAGGTGACGTTCGTGGAGATGCCGCCGTTGACGACGAACTGCGGGAACGGACGCGCGGCGGCGAGCGTGCCGTTTGTGAGGGAGAGGTCGTCGAATGTGAGCGTGTTACCGCCCGGTCCGTCCGAGGCGGAGAGGAAGTTGACGGTGCCGCTCCCCGCGACGCGCGGCAGGGCGAACGGCGCGACGTTGTTCGCGGCGAGGATTCCACCGTCGGCGAGCCGGATTTCGCGCGCGGCGACGACGGCGTCCGCAGCGGCGTCGCGCCCGTCCCCGAGCTGAAGCGTCGTGCCCACCCCCGTGGCGACGAGCGCGCCCGTGTTCGCGAGGAGCGTGTTCGTCGTGTACAGCGTTTCCGAGGCATGGACGAGCGTGCCGCTGCCGGAGGTCCGCCGCGCGCGGGCGGTGCCGGTCGCGCGGATGTCGGCCCGCACGGTGGCGGGCCTCCCCTCGGCGTCCTCCAGGCAGAGCGCCAGGGCGTCGGGATAGGTGATCTTCTTCGCGGCGAAGACCGTCCCCTCCGGATAGCCGGGCGCGAACTGGAGCGCCTGCGGGTAGTCCACCGCCGCGTCGGGGATGAGGACGGTGTTCATGTTCGCGAGCGCCTCCGGGCCCACGATGAAGCGCCCCTGTTCGACGGTGCAGGCCACCTTGGCCGGGGAGTTGCTGGACGCTTCGGGCATGTGGGGCTGGAGCAGGATCCGGCTGGTGCCGTAGATCCGCCCTGTGAAGAGGTAGGGGCCGTCCTGCAGCGAACAGGTGAGTTCGTTGACGTTCGAGACGACGCCGGCGCCGCTGAGGCCGCCGATGAGGTCCTGCTTGCCGTTGAGGTTTGCCAGGCCGCCCGCGGCCACGTCGAGGCGGCCCCAGTTCACCAGCCAGTTGAGTGCCTGGACGTCCAGCGTCGCCCCGGGGCCGATGTGCAGGATGGCGGGCCGCCCCGGGTCGAAGGCGTCGGAACTTCCCTTGTAGTGGATGCGGAGCGTGCCGGCGGCGATGTCGACGCCGGCGAACTTCCAGCTCCCCCGTCCGAAGCTGGGGCTCGTCGTGCCGTCGCCGAGGGCCAGCGTGCCTGCGCCGACCTTGACGAAGTGCGGCAGGAGGTTCAAGGAGGCGGGCTGGAACGTCGTCAGGACGACGCAGACGACATCCTCCGAGATGTCCACGCCGCAACTCCCGTCCGCGTCCTTGCCGAAGAAGAGGCCGTTGCCCGTGTGGGGGATGGTCAGTGTGCCTTCTCCTGTCGCGCGGAGACGGAGCAGGGTGGCGTTCTGCTGGGCCGCTGGCGTGATCGTCATGTCGCCCTCCACGGCGATGTGGACGGTGGAGTCCGCCGTTGGCACGCCGTTGTCCCAGTTCTGGACGTCGTGCCACGCGCCGCCCGCCGCCGGGCCGATCCACGTTGTTTCGTTGGCCCGGGCCGCCGTCATCGCCAGCAGTCCGGCCAACAGTCCGCCCGCAAGCCGCCCGGCCGTCCCCAGGCGCGCGCGCATCGTCTCTTTCTTCTTCATGCTTCACCTCGTTGCGTTGAGGGGTGAACGAAAAGTCACGAGACAGGGCGAAAAATACCCGTCGCCCCACGAGAAAAGAAATTCTGAAGAACCGCAACTTCGACATGATACCAAGACCCATGTTCCCTTCGCAAGGGGAAATTCTCGAAATCTCGAAACAGCCGGAGCAGGCGTATGTGGATTTTCCGCACGTCCGCACGGAACATGCTATACTGTGTGTGGCGGCGTGCGCCGCGTTTTCAGGAAGGAAAGGACAGGACGGAAATGGTCGGAAAGATGTGCGGCATGGTGGTCTGCGCGCTGGTGGCGCTGGGCGGTTTGGCGGCGCCGGAGGCGGCGCGGCAGGGCTTTGTGGTCGTCACGGACCATCTTGTGGCCGATGGCGGGGCGGACGTGTCGGACGCCCTGCAGCGTCTCATCGACGCGAACCCGAACCGCACGCTCTACTTCCCGGACGGCACGTACCTCCTCGCGAAGCCCATCCTCACGCCCGCGCATCCGCGCCGGAGCGTGGACCTGCGCCTCTCCCACTACGCCGTCCTCAAGGCCGCGCCGGGATGGTCCTCCCCCGAGGCCCTGGTGCGGCTCGGCGCAAGCCATCCGGCGAACGACATCCGCACGATTGGCAGCAACTACGGCCTCACGGGCGGCATGCTGGACGGAAGCGGCATCGCGAACGGCGTCTCGATCGACGGCGGACGCGAGACGCGCATCCGCGATGTCGCGATCAAGCACGTGCGCGTGGGCGTCCACGTCAAGCGCGGTGCGAACAACGGCTCGTCCGACTGCGACATCCTCGACGTGAACATCGTCGGCAACGGGGCCACGAACTCCATCGGCGTCCTCGTGGAGGGCTACGACAACACCTTCACGAACCTGCGCATCGCGGACGTTCACACGGGCGTGCTGCTCCGTTCGGGCGGCAACTGCCTCCGCAACGTCCATCCGCTCTACACCTGCAGCTATGCGGACTACGGGACGAGCTGCGGCTTCAACGTACGGGCCTCGAACAACTTCTTCGACTTCTGCTACAGCGACCACTTCAGCATCGGCTTCCTGGAGGCGCCGGGCACCTCGGGCGTCTACCACAAGTGCTTCTGCTTCTGGTATGCGCCGAACAAGGGCCTGCGCCACACGGCGTTCCGCGCGGAGGGTGCATTCGGGTCGATCGTGCGCGACTTCACGGTCGGCTTCTGCAGGGCGGAGGCGCTTAACACGGTGCTGGAGGTCGGGAAGGACGGCGGGAAGGGCGTCTTCGACAACCTGCGCGTGAACGCGCGCGAGATCAACGAAACGGCCTGCGCCTACCGCAGGCACCTCGTCGGCAAGACGTTTTAGAGCCGCCCGCCGCCCCGCCGGGAGGGACGCGCTCCGTCGCGTCCGTCCGCCCCTCGCCCCGCCCCGTCCGCCGCTTCGCCGGGAGGGACGCGCTTGTCGCGTCCGCCCGCTGGCACAACGGCGGCGGGCGTTCTTTTCGGAATTGACGGACGATGAGATTGCCCTGCTGGAGAAGGTCGTATGTGGCGAGAGTGAAGACGCATGAAGATGCAATGAAACGTAAACGATCCAATACCGCGCCATCGTGGGGCGTAAAGCGGTAAGTGCGAATTTTATTCCTAAAGGCGGCGGTCATGGACGCTCGGAAGCGCGTTCCTCCCGTGGGACGGTAGGCAGGGGTGAGCTTGGTGGTCGCGGGGCGACGTACCCTGCCGTTGGGAAAAACGCGGTAATTTGGAATCAGGAAACTGTTAATCGTTGCGGACGTATGCCGTTGAGCGGCCCCTGCCCGTCTTGCTGATCGTCCCCGCGTCAAGCATGGCTTTCAATGTCATTTCAACCATCGCCGTGCTGATGTCCGGACATTTGGCGAGTATGTCGCGCTTCGTCACCTTGCCAAGCGTTGCATTCACTACGGCGCGTATGCGGTCTGCCTTGCTCATTCGGGACGTGACGATGCCTTCCACACGAGATTCGAGTTCGCGGTACGCTTTCAGGATTATGCCAAGCGTGTACTGCACAAACGGCCTCATGTCGCAGTCGTTCTCGTACCAAATCCCGGAACTCGTCTGCAACGCCTCGTAGTATTCGGCCTTCGAGTCCTCTATGAGCATTTCGAGGCTTATGTACTTGCCCACCATGAAGCCGGAACGGTAGAGCAGCAGCAGCGTGAGCAAACGGCTCATGCGGCCGTTTCCGTCGTGGAACGGATGAACACAGAGGAAATCGAAAATGAACATCGGAATGAGCATGAGAGGATCAAACCTCCCGTCATCGACCGCCCGACGGTATTCCGTGCAGAGCGATCCCATCGCGCCGGGCGTCTCGACTGCGCTTGCCGGGCGGAATCTGACGAACGTGTTTCCGGCGGCATCGGTCTCCTCGATGACATTGTCGTTCAACTTCCAATGCCCTCCGATTCCCTGCGGCAGCTTGGAATAGAGATCTCGGTGGAGTTGCAGCAGCACGTTTGGCGTGATGGCGATGAAGTCGTGGCTTTCGTGTATTGTCTTGAGAACATCACGATACCCGGCAATCTCCTTCTCGTTCCTGTTTCGCGGAATCGTTTTCTGCGACATCAGTTCGCGCATACGTGCATCAGACGTGGAAATGCCCTCAATGCGGTTTGAAGATGTGGTTGATTGCACTTTTGCGACTTCAATCAATGCTTTGAGTACGTCTGGCCTTGCATTGAGGTAAAGCTCCTGCTTGCCTTTGTATTCATGTATAGCAGAGAGCAACGCCGTTATTTCCGGCGTGAGAAGTTTCACAGGAGCGTTCTTGTAGTCGAAAATGTGCATAATATTTCCTTTTTGAGTTGCCTAAATTATAATATTTTCTGCCCATTCGCACAACTCGATTAGGCAGAAAAACTAACGATTAGGCAATCCCCATGGCATAAAATTGCCCTATTAGTGGAAAGGAAATGAAAAACGATGACGACACCGACAATGAACAAGATGCTCAAGGTCTATCTCGAATCTGCACAGATCGAGAGTCTGAAATGCGGTCGCCCCAACGAGGGGACCGTGAAGAACACCCTCGTGGGCTACCGGCGTTTCATGCGCTGGGTGAACGACCGCAGGGAACGCTGCGGACACGACCGCATGGCGCTCGACGAGGACTTCCCGCTCGTCTCGGTCATCAAGCCGCCGCTCATCCACAAGTACCTCGCCGACATGCTGAAGGACGGTACGCGCCCCATCACCGCGATCTCGTCGCTCTACCAGCTGCGGCAGCTCTTCGCCAAGTGGGTTCTGCCGTACTACGAGGACCGCGGCTGGAAGATACCGCCGTTCCCGTCGTTCGGGCACCGCCCGAAGGCCCCGCGTTACCGCCGCCCGGACGAGGCCACCCTCGCCAAGGTCAAGGAGTGGTACGTCGCCCTGCGCCCGGGGGAGCTGTGGTTCGCGGCCACGATGATGCTCGAGTTCGCCATGCGCAACGGCGACATCATGCGCCTTAAGCGCGACAACTTCGTGGAACGCGACGGACGCGTGTTCCTGAACTACACGCCGCGCAAGACGGAACACTCATCGGGGAGAGTCGTGAAGTGGCCCGTGCATCCGTCGATCTGGGCGCAGATGCGCACACTCTTCAACGGCGACGATCCGCCGGAACTCGACGAGGCCGTGTTCGACGAGCTGAACGCCGCCATGCGCGGCATGGGCTTCACGGGAACCAAGGGCGCGTATGAACTGCGCAAAATATGCGTCGACCACGTCTATCAGAAATTCGGCGCGGAAATGGCCGTGTCGATCTCCGGCGATGACATCCGCACCATCATGCACTACTACGCCGATCCCGCACAGCCCAACATCGACAACATCCGCGTCACGGACTTGATTTGAGAAAAGCGGGGAATGCACGAAAAGCGCGGTTCCCCGCTTTCGATTTCTTATTATCTCCGCAATCCACACGGCGGCGCAGTACAGGCCGACGGAATTTCCTCTGCTAATACAGTCGGCTACCAAGCGAAGAACGTGACGGCTGGCGACCGCGCCATGCGCTCGGCGGCGACCTTCCTCCTCATCGGCGAGAATCCGACGGCGATCAAGATCTCCGACATCAAGCAGACAGCGGGTGATCCCGGCGATCTGGTTTTTTGCACCTACAATGACAATGTGACGCGCCTTGCGCAGTACATCTACGTGTCGGCGGAAGCTGCGGCGGAAGCCGAGATTGATTCTGGCTGGTACATCCTTGATTCGGATGGTATGCCTGATGTCGGGGCTGGTGTCAAGGATGTGGATCTGCCATACGGACAAGGTTGCGTTATTAACTCGCTGAGTAGTTCCGCCGAATACACATCGGCTGGTGAGGTCGATTCCATCAAGCGCGAATTTTCCGTCCCCGTCGGAGCTCGCAAGATGATGGGTAATGTCCTCCCACGCGACATTCTGCTTAGTGAGTTGAAGCAGACTGTTGGTGACCCTGGAGACCTCATCTTCTGCACCTACGACAACAACGTGACTCGACTTGCGCAGTACATTTACGTGTCTGCGGAGGCTGCGGCAGAAGCAGAGATCGATTCGGGCTGGTACATCCTTGATTCGGATGGAATGCCTGATGTCGAGGCTGGAGTCAAGGACTTCACGATTACCTCTGGCCAGGGGTTTGTTATCAACTCCTTTAACAGTAGCGCGGTGCTTCAGTTCCCGAAGGCCATCAATGAATAACGATTTGAACTGTCGCGCATAGTGTGCGATGGCTCAATAACAGGAAACGAAAAAAGGAAAACGAAAATGAAGAAACTCATGTTTATGCTGGCGGCTGCCGTGATGGCGGTGTCTGTCCATGCAGCATCGGTTACATGGTCTTCGGTTACCATGTACAATGCGGAGGGTTCAAAAGTCAAGGCAACGGCCACGATGTATGTCTATCTCGTGGATCAGGCTACATACGATGGCTTGAGTGACGTTTGGGCTACTTACGGTGATGATGTCAAGGCGGGTGGTACGACTGCATCTAACGCAGGCGGCACTAAAACGGCAAGCCTAACGAGTAAGGCTTCTACCAGCGCACCGAATGGTACGGCTGTCGCTAACACCACCTACTACGCCGCTATCATTGCGACGTATGGTACTGGTGATGACATGAAGTACTACGCAGAAAAGGCATCGGTCACGACGGGTGATGACGCCAATGCAATGTACTCGTTTGCCGCTGGCAAACTCGACTCGGTCGCTGGAGCTGCGAGCAATTGGCAGTCCGCCGCCGTCCCAGAGCCGACCTCTGGTTTGCTGATGCTCGTCGGTCTCGCGGGTCTTGCCCTGCGTCGCCGTCGTGCGTAATTCGGGAGGGTCGCAGTCCTATGCGACTGCATAAAGACAAAGAAGCCGTCCTCGCGAGAGGACGGCTTCTTTGCGTTAGGTGGTCACGACAAGCGCAACCCTCCCGTGTGCGTTAGGTGTGTTTACGGCGGAGCGCAAGACCCGCCATGCCAATGAGCATAAGTAGGCCGCTCGTCGGCTCTGGAACCGATGACGCAGCAGACCAGGAACTTGCTGCAGAGACGGCAGTGTCAAGTTTGCCAGCGCCGAACTGGTACATGCCTTCGCCATCTTCACCAGTCGTGACAGAAGCCTTTTCAGCGTAGTACTTCATGTCATCGCCAGTTCCATATGTCGCAATGATAGCGGCATAATACGTGGTGATAGCCGTAGCCGTACCATTAGGGGCATAGATGTTAACCTTGTGCGTGTACTTACCAGTCTTCGTGCCACCGGCATTTGCAGCCTCTGAACCGCCAGCTTTGACGTTATCGCCGTAGGATGCCCACGCATCAGTTAGGCCATCGTATGTTGTCTTATCCATGAGATAGACGTACACAGTGGCCGCGTCTTTAATCTTGGCTCCGTCGGCATCGTACATACTGACAGTTCCCCAAGATACAGATCCAGCATGGACTGATGCCGCCATCGCAACGGCTGCCAGCATAAACATTAGTTTCTTCATTTTCATTCCTTTGTTTGTTATTGATCCATCGAACACTGTGCTCGACAGTTCAAATCGTTACTCATTGATGGCCTTCGGGAACTGAAGCACTGCGCTGCTGTTAAGGGAATTGATAACAAATCCCTGCCCAGACGCAAGTGTCAAATCCTGTGGGCCTTTCTCGAAATCGGGCTCGCCATTGTTGTCGAGGAGATACCATCCCTCTTCAAGTTCGCCACCGGTCGCCTCGGTCGAAAAGAACCAGTAGCTCGCAGTACGTGTAACGTTATTGTTGTAGGTACAGAAAGTAAGATCACCGGGATCACCAACCGTTTGCTTAATCTCGCTCAAGTTAACCGACCTTGGGAGGACATTACCCATCATCTTTCGCGCACCTCCAGGAATGGTGAACTCGCGCTTTATGGAATCGACCTCACCAGCGGAAGTGTATTCAGCACTTGAATTTAGCGAGTTAATCACGCAACCCTGCCCATACGGAAGTGATGCATCTTTCACGCCACCCTCAAAATCTGGTTCGCCGTTGTTGTCGAGAAGATACCAACCCTCATCGAGTTCGCCGCCAGTAGCCTCGGAAGAAAAATACCAATAACTTGCAAGGCGCGTCACGTTGTCGTTGTAGAGGCAGAGCGTGAGGTCGCCGGGATCGCCGGAGGTCTGCTTGATGTCGGAGATCTTGATTGCCGTCGGATTTTCGCCGACGAGGAGGAAGGTCGCCGCAGACCGCATGGCGCGGTCGCCGCCCGCCACCGACTTGGCTTGGTAACCTACTGTATTGGCCGAGGTGATGCCGTCGGCCTGTACTGCGCCGCAGAACGCAACGAGCGTCGCAGCAATCATTAGTTTCTTCATTTTCGTCTTCCTTTTCCCCGGAACTCTGTCCGGTTTCTCACCTTCCGAAACATCTGCACGATCTCGCTTTCACGATACCCAGACCGTTACTCGTTTCAATCGTACTTCTGCTCCTTCTGATGAGGCTTTTGTTTGCCCCCAACGACACCATGCCGCCGAGGTATCCCTCCTAAAAAGACTTGGCCGTTATGAATTGACCTAATCCTCCTAAAAGAGACGCATATGTTATCTCATATTCGGCCATCGCTGTCAAGGGGGGGCAATAAAATTTTTCGCAAAATGGGAAGTGAAAACAGGGCGGTTTATAGTTCTGCGTAGTGTGACTTCACGCCATCGACGTGTTCTCGCAAGTCAGCAGCGGTATGTGCGCCCATCGGATCGAGAATGAAATCCAGCCCCTCGCGACGAGCGAGTTTCGCCACGGGCACAAAATCACTGTCGCCCGAAACAAGGATCATCAGATCGACAAGCCGCTTGTATGCCAAGTGGGCGATGTCGATCCCAATTCTCATGTCGACGCCTTTTTGCTCAATTCGGAGTTCAAGGTCATCGTTGGTCAGGGAGGCGACATCCCTGCGTCCGGCACACACGTCCTTCATCACGTCAGCACGAAGCATGTATCTGATGCCTGCTGCGGAGAGGCGTCCCAGCCGAAGCGCGACCTTCCGCTTTGTGACAAGTGCGTTGAAAAAGTCCCTCGCCCATTACAGGCGGGCAATCGTAGTTGTAGTTTTGCCTACCATGTCTATTCTCTCGTATAGGAGATTTACAAAAGGCACCGAGCCTTCCTCGATCACCGTATCTTGGACGACTCACATCTCGGCGTCGTTCAATTCGCCCATAAGGGCAAAGAATTGATGCAACTTATCCTATAGCGGAGCCGGCTTCAAGGGGGTACGCGAAAAACTGCGGCGCAGTACAGGCCGACGGCATCACCTCGGCCAATACGGTGGGGTACCAAGCGAAGAACGTGACGGCTGGCGACCGCGCAATGCGCACGGCGGCAACCTTCCTCAATGTCGGTGCAAATCCGACCGCGATCAAGATCTCCGACATCAAGCAGACTGCGGGTGATCCCGGTGATCTTACGCTCTGTCTCTACAACGACAACGTGACGCGCCTGGCACAGTACATCTATTTCTCTGATGAAGTTGCAGAGGGCGAAGGCATCGATGCGGGGTGGTACAGCGTCAATAGCTATGGCGAACCCAATATTGAGGCAGGAGTACAGAATGTCGCCCTCCCTTATGGGCAGGGGTGTGTAATCAACTCAACGAGCTCAAGTGCGGAATACACATCTGCGGGTGAAGTCGATTCCATCAAGCGGGAGTTCTCTGTCACAGCAGGTACTCGTAAAATGATGGGGAACGTCCTTCCAAGGGCGACTCGGTTGAGTGAACTAAAGCAAACGGTTGGTGATCCTGGCGACTTGGTTTTCTGCACATACGATAACAACGTAACGCGCCTGGCACAGTACATCTATTTCTCTGACGAAGTTGCAGAGGGCGAAGGTATCGATGCTGGGTGGTACAGCATTAATAGCTATGGTGAACCCAACATTGAGGCAGGTACGCAAGACTTTACAATTGCTTCTGGAGAAGGATTTGTAATCGTTTCGAGTAGCAGCTCGGCCGTCCTTCAGTTCCCGAAGGCAATCAACGAGTAACAATTTGAACTGTCGAGCACAGTGTTCGACGGATCAATGACAAACAAAGGAAAATGAAAATGAAGAAACTAATGTTTATACTGGCGGCTGTCGCGATGGCAGCGTCTGTCCAAGCAGCTACTGTATCGTGGGGTTCAACTACGATGTATAGCGCAGAAGGTGCGAAGGTAAGAGACTCCGTTACCGTCTATGTCTATATGCTTGCTGATGCTGACGCATACAATGGGCTTACAGACATTTGGGGAACATACGGTGCCGACGTGAAAACTGGTGGTACGAGTGCGGACAACAAGACCACATCAAGCAAGTACACCAGCAAGGCTTCCGTTCCGTCACCAGACGGCTCTGCTGTCGCTAACGCCACCTATTACGCAGCAATCATTGCGACGTATGGTACTGGCGATGACATGAAATACTATGCCGAGAAAGCCTCCGTAATAACTGGTGACGATGCTAATGGCGGTTACACGACCTTTGGTGCTGGGCATCTCGACTCCGCTGCAGCCGCAGCAAGTGGCTGGCAGTCGGTCGCCGTGCCCGAACCTACGAGCGGTCTGTTGATGCTCGTGGGACTTGCCGGCCTTGCGCTCCGCCGCAAACGTGCCTAACGTATAACTGCGTATGAATGCAAAGAAGCCGGCCTCTCACGAGGGCGGCTTCTTCGTCTTTACCTGATCGCGTCAGATTACACACGGAACAGCCGAGCGTAGCGAGACAGCCAAGGTGTATTAGCTTAGCACCGTCGGCCGCGACGCAGGGCGAGACCTGCAAGACCGACGAGCATCAGCAAGCCAGAGGTCGGTTCTGGAACAGAGCCTGCCGAAGACCATGCGGATGCGGCAGCCGTCTGCGATGCAATCGTTCCTGCACCAAAAGTTGTGAAAGAACCATTGCTATCATCTCCAGTCGTGACGGACGCCTTTTCGGCGTAGTACATCATACTGTCACCAGTACCGTATGTCGCAATGATTGCGGCATAGTACGTTGTATTGGCTACCGCCGTTCCGTTTGGTGCAACTACACTGGCCTTATGGGTGTACTTGCCCGTTTGGGTTCCACCAGCATTTGCGGCAGTAGTGCCTCCTGCCTTGACATCATCACCGTATGTAGCCCACACGTCAGACAACCCGTCATAGGTCGTTTTATCCATGAGGTAAACATACAAGGTAGCAGAATTTGCGACCTTTGATCCTGATGCATTATACAATGCACCGGACGTCCACGATACCGATGCCGCATGGACAGACGCCGCCATCGCGACAGCCGCCAGCATAAACATGAGTTTCTTCATTTTCATTTCCTTTGTTTGTTATTGAACTGTCGAACACCGTGTTCGACAGTTCAAATCGTTACTTGTTGATAGCCTTCGGGAACTGGAGAACAGCCGAGCTATTGGCAGACACAACCACAAATCCAGCACCAGAGGCTATGTCGAAATTCTGGACACCAAGTTCAAACCGTGGTTCATCGTTGCTGTTAAGAACATACCAGCCTTCTTCAAGTTCGCCGCCGGTTGCTTCGGACGAGAAGTACCAGTACTGGGCCTGCCGGGTTACGTTATTGTCGTATGTGCAAAAAGTAAGGTCTCCAGGATCGCCCACAGTCTGCTTAAGTTCGCTCAACTGAACAGTCCTCGGAAGGACATTGCCCATCATTTTACGCGCACCGGCAGTAACCGAGAATTCGCGCTTGATGGAATCAACTTCACCTGCAGAAGTGTACTCCGCGCTGCCATTTGCCGAAACAATTACGCACCCCTGTCCATACGGAAGTGAAGTGTCTTGAATACCAAGTTCAAATTGTGGTTCGTCGTTGCTGTTGAGGAGATACCACCCCTCATTAAGTTCACCACCAGTTGCCTCCGTTGAGAAGAACCAGTACTGAGCTTGGCGCGTTACATTGTCATTGTAGGTGCAAAGCGTAAGGTCACCGGGATCACCCGCTGTCTGCTTGATGTCGGAGATCTTGATCGCCGTCGGATTCTCGCCGATGAGGAGGAAGGTCGCCGCCGAGCGCATGGCGCGGTCGCCAGCCGTCACGTTCTTCGCTTGGTAGCCGACTGTATTAGCAGAGGAAATTCCGTCGGCCTGTACTGCGCCGCCGTAGTGGGCGCAGGGATAAACAAAAATTATGATTGCGGTTCTGCTGGAACCGCAACATCAATGGTACCGATAAAGTTGTTAGGAAACGGATCGGGCTGGATGACTGGAATTGGAGCGGGGATACGGACTACTCATGCGGATTCGGAATCGTCCGCAGACCGATGCGACGGAGCGCGTCGTTCTTCTCCTCCCACACAGCATGGGAGGTTTCGTTCTTGAGTTCGCGGACGATGCGTTCGTAAATCTGCATTTCGGAAAGAGACCGCTCGTTGAGCCTCCGCCAGTAGGAACGCGCCGTTCCGTTGCCGTTGGCAAGGTACTCCCGCATCTCCTCGCGCATCCCGTTTACGATCTGCTTCAGTTCCTGCGCCTCACGCGAATCATCGGCAGAGATGACAAGATCGTGATCTGCTGCAAGGTCGTTTGCTGCGTAGGCATCAAAGGCGGCACTCGGAAACCTCGACGCGCCTCCACATATTTTGCCCGGCTGTGCAAACGCCGCAAGCATCCGGTCACCCTCGCGGTCGAGAACGTCCGTGAAGTCGCCATTGTCAAACCGACTCACAATCGCCGGATCGCCGTAGATCTGGTGGCGCGGGGATTGAGCCGCCGGATTGTCGCCTAAATCGCCCTGTGGGGCGTTCTGGCGCTCCCCGGCCAAGTACGCGACCGTACCGACTGCAAGCGCGACAGCGACGGCTACGGCGGCTACGACGCGCTTGCGAACGCCACGCACCTCGCCGTTGGCCTTCGAGCCGTCGGCGGCGACCACCTTTATCGCCTTGATGCCTTTCGCCCGCAATGTCTCGAATACCTCCTCGCGTGAGGAGGCATTCATGGAATCCTCGTGGCGGATTCCATCAGAGGTTTTGTAGGCGTAGGTGTATTTCATAGGGCATCAGGGACATTCGACAATCGGCGGCCGACATCCGTAGCGACTTTCGACAAGCGACATTCGGCAGGGCTATTCCGTGACCTTCTTCGTTTCGGGCTTGATCTTGATCGGCTCGGTGGGCAGAGCGTGAACCTTGTCCCAAATGGCTTTTTGCGCGTCGTTGGTGGGGGCGGGAGCCCAGCCTTCCTGGACTGCCTCGGAGTATTTTGCGATGCGGTATGGCTTGATTTCCGTCTCGCGCATATTGTTGACGATGCGAGCCTCAACATCGAGCGCGAAGTCGAGCCCCGGTATCGCGTCGAGGTCGGAAAGGCTCTTCACCATCCGGCAGATGCCGTTGGGCTCGGTTCCGCACGTGCCGCCGCACACGAACGCAAACGCACGGCGCACCTCCTTCTCGAACCGGTCGGCGAGGATGACCTTCGGAGGGTTGTCGGCGGCGAGGCTCTTCACGTTCACGCTCACCCAGAAGTTCTCCGGCGCGAGAAGGATGCGTTCCGGACGGTCGAGGTCTTCAAGATGGATCACAAACCTGCCGGCGCTGCTCGCCATGTCCTTGTCGGACACCTTGACGATGTACTTGAACTGACGCTCCAGTTTCTCGATTGCCTTTTCGAGAACCTTGGTGTCAACCGTCTTCTGCGTGTTGACGAACACGATCTCGCCGCGCTCCGTGTTGGGCTGGCGAATCTTGCCGCCGTAGCGTTTCATGGCGATCTGCGCCATGATCTCCTTGTTGGTTCTCTTCACGGCGGGAGGGCGTGCGTCCTCATTCGCCGCAGCGTTGTCCGCCGCAACTGCACAGGCGGACATTACAGCCATTCCTAATACTAAAATAATCTTTTTCATTTCCCTTCTCCTTGTTTCAATCCTGAATAGTGCCTTTGGCCTTGCCCTGCTTGAGGCGTAGTTTCGTTTTCCACGGAAGCATGACCTTTCCGTCGGAGCCTTCGCGCTCGAGCATCTTGTTCGCGGCGTTGACGGTGTCGTTGATCTCCTGGTCTGTCGCGCCGTTCTGTATCTGCTCGTTGACGATCCGCTGGAAGTTGTCGCGTGTCTGCATGAGGCGGCGGAGCGTCTTCGCCTCCTCTTCGAGAATCTGCCTTGGCGACTCGCCGCGCTTCGCCGCCTCGACGAGAACCTTACGTGCCTCCAGAACCTGCCTCTTCAGCTCCGCCTTTTCGGGAGTGTCGTCCTCGTTGACCTTGATCGGCACGAGAAGAGACTCCACGAACTTCTCGTCAAAGTTCTTCGGGAGAGGAACGTCGATGAAGTCATCACCCGGCTTCGCCGATATGATGCGGGCGATTTCGTTGTCGAGAAGCGTCTCGAACGGCGCGGCGAAAGCGGGGTGGGGCAAGATCATCTGAACTCCCGGATAATGCGGGTAGGTGACGAGGCATCCGTTCGTGACAGCGATGGAGCGCGGGCCTTCTCCGTGCCGCCACTCGCCATCGGGGTGCGGCGACTTCTCCGGCCATGGCGGCCCATTGGGCGTTTCGACCTTCTGCTCGACCACCGGTTTCGGTTTCGGCGCGGGCGGCTGTGGCTGCGGCCTCGGCTTTACAACCTTCGGCTTGGCAGGCTTCTCGGGAGGTAGGGCGGTCGCCCAGCGACCGCTGAACCACCACCACGCACCGAGAGCCAGCGCGACAACGCAGCCCCCCGCGAGGATGCCACGCACCAGCGTAGGATGTTTGGGCGAAGAAGCGGATGGGCGGGCATTCTTGTGAACGCCCACCGTTACCGAGACCGGGGAGATTCCGCGCTTCTTGAGAAGCGGGAACACATCGGCACGGGAGGCGGCCTCGACTACGGCATAATCCATTAGGCCGTCAGCGTTTCGGTATTTGACGGTGTACTGCATTCTAAGTTTTTCTCTCTTTTTTTTCTATGAACGCTATTATACCACAATGGGCGTTTTTGGGGGAACTGGGAACGATGAACCTGACTTTGCGGCCGAGGCGGCACGGGCGGTCTCGGAGGAGGTGCGGGAGAGCTTCCGCGCGGGGCGCGCCGGGAGGCCCGCCGCCTCTGGTACGCGGAGGCGTACGACCGCGCCCTCGTCGACCACATGGAGCCCCTGCGCGCCGAGGAGGCGGACTTCCTCCTGCGCAACCCGCTCGTCGCCCTCCAGCTCGCGCTCGGCGTCACGGACCTGCGCGGCCTCCGCTGCCTGCGGCGCGGCCTCACGCACGGGGTCAACCGCCTCCAGGCGCGCGCGACAACGCC
>OIWT01000494.1_pt1 | contig 54877 bp, 77 predicted proteins | sample 1587701 | NCBI WGS metagenome assembly OIWT01 (sample SAMEA3888904, study PRJEB22519) | human gut metagenome | biome: human gut; feature: human-associated habitat; material: faeces | place: Denmark | collected 2009
GACTACAGCAAGTACCCGCAGCTGCCGTACGAGGCGATCTCCGAGGCGACGTACGCGGAGATGACGAAGGGGCTGAAGCCGATCTCGTTTCAGAAAGAGAGGGGAAAGGAGGCGAAGGTGGGAGAGAATGCGCACGCCATGTTCCCCGACGCCGTTTCCTTTTGTAACAATGACAAGTGTGACCTGCATTTGTAGTTGGTCGTTTTAGCGGGTGTTTGTTCTTCGTCACAATTCCGTTCCCATTTCGTTCTCTCTATCCGAGTGTTCTGCAGACTACAGGGAGGATGGAGACGAGCCAAATGGGCGATCTGTCGCAGGTGTTCTTCCCTTCCTTGTTCAAGAAGTACGAGAGCTGGCTGTCGCACGAGGAAATCAAAAAGTGCATTGTGGACTGCAAATTCCAGGAGGAGACGGCGGAGGCGACGTTGCATCATCTGGTTGCGTCTATCGGTCTCGAAATGAGGACTAGGTGGAGATGAAGAAGCGCAAGTTGCAGAGCAGCGATGCTCCGGCCAAAACAACGATCGTGGACTTCTTTTCCCAGCCGAAGCGTTTGAGTGAGGAGGGAAAGAAGGAAGAAGAAGGGAATGGGGTGTTAAGCAAGGAGAAGCAACGGAAAGAGGAGCTTATGGATTCTGTGATTCTGATCGATTCGAGCGACAACGATGATATCGTGAGTACCATCAAGCGCAATCCCACGCGGTTGATGGTGGAGCATCCCTGCGGCCCTACAGAAATGGCGGGAAAGGAGGAGGCGAGCAGTCAAGAAGAGGAGAGTGTGCATTTTCGAGGGCAGAAGAAGCGCGCTTCGTTGATCGATTCGGAGCCATCGGATTCTGTGATTGACGCCTCTTCCGATTCTAGCAGTTCTAGTTCTGTTGTTCGTCGTTCCATTCATAATAATGTGGCTGAGAGTATTTCCAGTAGTGAGAGTGTTTCAAGTGATGAGAGTGGTGATCGTGAGAGGAGTGATCGTGAGAGGAGTGATCGTGAGAGGAGTGATAGTGACAGTAGTGACAGTAGTGACAGTGACAGTAGTGAAAGTGGCAGTAGTGACAGTGACAGTTATGACAGTAGTGACAGTTATGACAGTGACAGTTATGACAGTGACAGTAGTGACAGTTATGACAGTGACAGTGAGAGTAATGGAAGTGATCGTGAAAGGAATGAAACGAATAGCATTGAATCTGACAGCATTGACAGCATCCCTACTGCAAATGCCAATGCATCCTCCAATCATCCCATCAATGACATTGACAAAGAAGGACTTGACACTGAGAAGGAAGGAATCAACAACAACACAGAAGAAACCAACAGCGACATCTCCATCATCAGCATCGACTCCTCCGAAGCATCCACTCCCAAATCCCACACATCCTCTCCCAGCACTTCAGAGAGTGATGATGACCAACTGCGAACCATCCTTCAGGAGAATCTCAACTACGAGGCTCCCAACGTGGATACCATCATCGACTCCGATTCGAGCATGGACTGTATTCCTATTTGCCTCAAATGACGGACTAGTTTCAAATCCAAAACCCTGTGACAATGACGTGACCCAGAGCAGTTCAAACCTATCGATGGTGGACGACCGAGAGCTGCGCGAGATGGCGCACGAAAAGCTACCCTACTTCAGGACCATCAGGGAGCTGCAGGCAAGCGGCTGTGCATTCCGTAGTGTATATGCTCCCACGTGACGAATAGCATTCGAAAAGATGTTCAAACCCAACGCTCGCACCAAAAACCCAGCGCAGTTGCCATCCCACGCGCAAACGCGGCCGCGCAAAGAGCGATCGAAGCAGCTGCGCACGCCTCTCTTCACGCCGTAGAAAGGCCTCCCGCTCGTATCCCCGATCGAAACGGCGGCGACACGAGTCCCTCGGTTAGCGCGTCCAACTGCCGCACCCTGGCAGCTCCCTAGCCGCAAAACCCTATCCCCTCTAATGGTGCTCCTTTTCCCCTAGATAGCCGCCGTTCCCTTCCCTTTGAGGGAGAGATAGTTCCTCGCACGCCGAGAAGGATCCTCGCCGTTGGCAGTATTCACGACTGGTGCTGGTTCTATCCTCCGTGTTGCATTCTCTCGCATGCCCGAAAAAGGCGTCCTTTTCACCCCCTGTTTGTTGATAACGAAGCGATCACTGAACGCTTGGTGAGTGCGATGGTCGGGTTAAATATTCCACACTTTATTGGGCGTGCATTTCATTGGACGCACGGCTTTGTGAAGCCAATGGGGCCATCACTTCGGGTATTTGGGGCGTTCTCTGGTTTCCCTTGTTGAGTTTCATTATCCTTTTGAAAAGCGGCAGTGGGCGTTTCAGTCGTTCCTTTGCAGGGAATTTGAATTCGTGCGTGAAGGGGCGGTGGGTTTGATATTGTAGACAACCACTTGTATTCTAACTCTCTTTACAAACCCATTTCAATCTTTAGAAAGCATGTCAGAGTATTCGCCAGGGCATTCCTTTACCGTGTAGTGCAAACCCGAGTGTAGACGTGGTAGAATCAAAACCGGTGGAAAGCATGGAGGTGGAGCCGACTCTTCCAGAAGTCAAGCAGGAAGTCTCTACTAAAGTGGAAGAAGCTGTGCAGCAGGAAGTGCCTGTGAAGCAGGAAGAGACGGTACATCAGGAGACGGAAGTGAAGGAGGAAGCACCTGCCAAGCAGGAGACGGAAGTGAAGGAAGAAGTCCCCGCTAAACAGGAGACGGAGGCACCTACAAAGCAAGAACCACCAATCAAGCAAGAACAACCCCAAATCACCCCCCTCAGTACCCTCCACACCCTCACCATCACGCATAGAACGAGAGGAGGTGGTGGTGACATCCCTCAAGGAGGAGCGCGAAGTGTCGGACGATGATTACGTGAACGAGTACAGCGAGATGAACTCGAAGCGGCGGAGACGGGAGACGAGACAGAGCACGATGCAGCCCGTGGCGACGCCCATTCTGAAGGGCCAGTACTCGATCGAGGACAAGGTGTGCATCTGGGACGGCAAGTGGGGCATGGGCTCCAACGGCCACATCAACGGCGTGACGAGCGAGTTCCGGTACACGATGCCGATTCCCGCGGGAACGGTCAATCCAACCGGCCCGCAGTCCGGGTACTACAGCGGCTTCTTCTGGATGAAGGTGACGCCGCCGAAGCGCATCGCGGAGAACGATCTGCACATTGAGTTCGTGCAGGAGGGTTCGGTGTACCGCGTGAGCGGCAGCGGCGAGAACCGGCTGGGCGCCTTCTCGCTGAGTGGGACCTACAACCCCGAGACGATGGACATGGTCTGCACCAAGGTCTACACGCCCGTGCTGCCCGCCGGCCGCGCCACGCGCTCGCGCTACCACGACGGCGCCGAGCCCGAGCGGGAGTACCGCTGCGCGCCGCGGCAGGCGACGCCGTCCTTCCTGCGGGAGAACGTGGACGTGCCGCCGGGCCTGAACGAGGACATGAAGATGTGCTACAAGTCGCTGAAGCGGCTGATGGTAACTCAAACGCAGGCGCGTGAGGCGTAGAACCACAAGTGGGCAGGCCCGTTCCTGCAGCCGGTGGACCCCGTGGCGATGAACATCCCGGACTATTTGGAGATCATCAAGCAGCCGATGGACCTGGGCACCATCCAGAGGAACATCGAGGAGCACGTGATCCTGTCGCGCGACGACTTCGCAGCGGCGGTGCGTCTGGTGTTCGACAACGCCTTCAAGTACAACAAGCCCGGCGACGACGTGTGCGTGCTTGCGCAGCGCGTGAGACGTAGGCACGTGATGGCGAAGACGCTGAGCGACCTGTTCGAGAAGGACTACATGCAGATCAACCGGCGCATCTTCGAGCTGGAGCCGGAGCCGGCGTCGCCCGTGTACAGCAACAAGGTGCCGAAGCACGCGTCGGTGAGCAAGCCGAAACCGCGCAGCGCGAAGAGCAAGGCGGCGAAGAGTGCGAAGGGGAAGAAGAGCGCGAGCCACCACAGCGCGGCGGACAACAAGTACGAGGACATGGTGAGCACGGTGATGATGCTGCAAAACAAGGTGAAGATGATGGAGGAGCAGCTGAAGGGCATCAAGAGCGACGAGGAGGAGGCGGTGGACGACAACCGGCCCATGACGGTGGAGGAGAAGAAGGAGCTGAGTCAGGAGATCAACAAGCTCAGCGGGGAGAACTTGCAGCAGATCGTGAACATCATCGAGATGTCGCAGCCGTTGGACAAGCAGGGCGCGGAGATCGAGATCGACCTGGACAAGATCCCCAACGAGACGCTGCGGCGGATGCAGGACTTCGTGAAGCAGTGCGAGCTGAACGAGGGCGGCGGCGCGCGGAAGGCCCGGCTACCGTACGACATGAGCAACGAGGCGAAACTGGCTGGGAATGTGGATCCCTTCACTACGTTCAATTCCGATTCGGGTGGGCGTGCTGGGGTTGTGTCATGGGTAGAGAACTCTGTGAATCAGGATTTTTTCTAAGTAGGTGTCTTTTTGTTGGGTGTTTGTTCGTCAGTCTCTCCATTCGCAGTCGAGTGTTCATTCATTCTCATTCGATTATTCATGCTCCCACTTCATTCCTCTCATCCCCACATACACACTTCCTCCCCTCACTCATCAATAAGAAGCATCGTTAAGGATGAAAAAGGAAAGAAAACGCACTCACCAAAATCACCCCCATTTCCGCCCTCTTTGCCTCACATCTCAGTATTCCCTTCTCTACTCCTAGTATTGAGACAGCACAGAAACAACAATGTCTGAGGAAGTTTGACCTCACGGCGCACCTCATGGCCGTAGATTGTGATAGATGACGTCATGTTCGCCGAGAACTGCAAGACCATTCGCGCATCGTGGTCGGTACGGATTGGCTCTCCCCATTTTTAATTCCAAGGCGGATCGGTCGGTTTGGAGCGACAGCGACGTCTTGTGCTTCATTCAGGGGCAGATCGACAAGGACGTCCTCTCGTACAGCAAATCCAACACGATTCAGGTGCGCAGCGCGCTGGGGGCGTAATCCGCGTAGCTCTACCTGCTGGGCATCGAATTCTCGGAAACCGCCATCCTTTTCACTCAAAATGGCGTCTATATTATCACGAGCGAGAGCAAGGGTGGGTTTTCAATCCCAGGGTGGTGAGCGCGTAGCACGCAACTACCTCTCGCCGATGGTCCAGAAGGTGAACGACAAGCACAGCCTGGACTGCGAGGTCAAGGTGCTCATCCGCAAGCGCAATGCCACAAACGAGGAGGTGTACAGCGAGCTGAAGACGCTGATCCAGGCCTCGTACGAGGGCGTAGCGATTCCCCCTCCTGTCGAGCGTAGACCAAATTGGGCGTCTTCCAGAAGGAGAAGGCGAACCTGGTGGGCAAGTTCATCACGGAGTTCTTCGACGGCATCAAGGACTTCGGTCTGGAGGAGGTGGACATCACGAATGGCGTGAGCGGCGTCTACGCGGTGAAGAACGCCTCGGAGCAGGAGAAGATGCTGCGCGCGGGCAACTGCTGCCGGCTCCTGATGAAGAACGTGTTCGTGCGCGAGCTGGAGAGCGTCATGAAGTCAGGCCGCAGCGTGAAGCACGTGCGCATCGCCGACAAAGCAGCCCTCTCTTCGTCTCGTCATGCGTAGCTGGAGAACGCGCTGAGCAGCCCCGACACCTACGGCCTGAAGTACCCGGCCACGTCGCTGGACATCTGCTATCAGCCCATCGTGCAGTCGGGCGGGCACTACTCGCTGAAGCCGTCCGCCGTGAGCGACGAGAACACGCTCTCGCAGGACGTCATTCTCTGCTCGCTGGGCATCCGCTACGAGAACTACTGCGCGGCGCTGGCGCGTTGCTTCTTCATCAACCCTTCGCTCTACCAGCAGAAGTGCTACGCCATTCTGGCCGACATCGAATCCGCCGTGATCAAGAACCTGGTGCCGGGCGCGCAGCTGGGCACGGTGTACGACATGGCTGTGGCGCTGGTGAACGAGAAGGACCCCGAGCTGGTGCAGTACTTTATGAAGGAGTGCGGAACGGGCATCGGCATCGAGTTCCGCGAGTCGGCGCTGCGCATTAAGAGCGGCAACACCGAGGAGGTGAAGTGCGCCTTATTCTCTTGTTTGAGGAATAGAGCGGGCATGTGCTTCGACGTGCGCATCGGCTTCGAGAACGTGCCGAACCGCGTGCGCGAGACGGAGACCAACGTCAACTCCCTGAAGAGCTTCTCACTGCTGCTGTGTGACACGATCATCGTGGCGGAGGCGGAGGCGGACGGCGCCTTCAAGCCGACGACCAACCAGGTGCTGACCAACTTCAGCTCCGAGTGGTCCAATGTGTCCTTCGATCTCGACGAGGGCGACGAGGACGAGGACGAGGCGACGGCGCGTCTGCTGCAAGAGTCGGGCAAGCGCGTGACCCGTGGGATGATCCGCGCGGAGCAGCGCAAGCTGGACGGGGAAGAGGAGGAGGAGGAGACGGCGCTGATGCTGCGCAACAAGCACCAGCTGAAGCTGTTCAAGGAGCTGCAGCAGCAGCGCCTGCACCAGGAGCGCGGCGGCAGCATCGAGGAGAAGAAGAAGGCGGAGGTGGCGGACATCGCGTGCTTCTCGTCGGCCGCGCAGTACCCGCCCGAGCTGAAGCGCGACCAGATCTTCGTGGACGTGGACCACGAGGTGCTGTTCGTGCCGATCCACGGCCTGCCCGTGCCCTTCTCCATCCACACCATCAAGACCGTGTCCATGACCGAGGACGGCGGCTACGGCTACTTCCGCGTGAACTTCCACTCGCCGCAGACCAAGGCGGCGAAGGACATGAACCCCGTGATGCTGAAGGCGGTGGAGCAGTTCCCTGCGGCGACCTACATCCGCAACCTGACGTTCCGCTCGCGCGACCAGACGAACATGAACATTCAGGTCAAGCGCATCAAGAACCTGATGAAGCAGCGCCGCCAGCAGGACAAGTTCAACGAGGACGCGGCGGACATCGTGGAACAGGGCCAGCTGCAGCTGCTGACCACGGGCCGCCCGCCGTACCTGTCGGAGATCGACATGCGCCCGGCGCTGGGCAAGGTGAAGGGCCGGCTGGAGGCGCACGTGAACGGCTTCCGGTATACGACGCGACGCGGCGAGGTGGTGGACCTGCTGTACAGCAACATCAAGCACGCGATCTTCCAGCCGTGCGAGCAGACGCGCTTCGTGCTGCTGCACTTCCACCTGAAAAACCCGATCATGATCGGTCGGAAGAAGTGCCGTGACGTGCAGTTCTACACGGAGGTGATCGACGCGTCGAAGAACCTGAAGGGCATCACGACCAACGCCTACGACCCCGAGGAGATCCAGGAGGAGCAGCGCGAGCGCGAGACGATGCGCCGGCTGAACGAGGCGTTCCGCAAGTTCACGCAGCAATGCGACAAGGTGTACTTCGACATGCCCTACTCCAAGTCCTCCTTCTACGGCCGTCCCTTCAAGGAGATGGTGGTAGTGTCGCCGTGTCGTGACTGCCTCATCAACGTCACCGAACAGCCGGTCGTAGTTGGCGGGAGATGTGAGGAATAGTGTTTCATCGTGACGCTGGACGAGATCGAGCATGTGCACTTCCAGCGCGTGACGTTCCGCACGAGCACGGCGGATATGATCATCATCTTCAAGGACTACAAGAAGCCCGTGGTGGAGGTGGACGCCGTGCGCGTGGCCGACATGGACAAGATCAAGGAGTGGCTCGACTCCATCAACATCGTGCGGAAAGGGGTGCGCACTGATTGCTAGACGTTCACGGAGTCGGGTGCTTGCTTCAACTGGAAGGAATACATGGCGCTGGTGCGCGACGACCCGACCTTCTGGAACGACAAGGACGAGGAGGGCAACCCCAAGCCGGTGGGTTGGCAGATGTTGCTGGACGCGGATGAGGAGGAGGAGGTGGAGGAGAATGAGAAGGACGGCGATGATGACTTCCAGCCGGACGACGACGACGAGGATGCGGACGATGACGATGATGACGATGACGATATGGACATTGACGAGGAGGAGGAGGGAGACCGCGATGATGTGGACGAGGACGATTACAGCGATGCGATCAGTTTAAGTGATATGTAAGAGTCTGTTTGTGCCAAACGCGTTGCTTGCGCTGAGGGATGGACTGTTTTCCAGATTGCAATTCGCAGCGAGCTGGAAATCGAGAGTGCACATGGCAGCCACGAACATAAAAGATTTGGTGGTGGGGACTGCGGAAAGAAGACTCACGGCGTAGATGACGCAGGAGGAGAAGGACCGGTTCATCCGCTTCAACAGCCTGCTCGAGGAAATTAAAGACATCGACGCCTCGATCGATACGATGAAAGTGCGGCGTGTGGAGCGCCTTTCACGGCGTAGAGCCAGATTCAGCAGCTCAACGACGCCAACGACGAGGGCATGCTTGCGGAGGACGAGGAGGGCAACCTGATGTGGGTTGGCTGCGCGCATTCCTGATGGGCGTAGGCTGAGCTGCGGCAGTCTCTTCGTGTCGATGGATTACACAACGCTGGAATCGCAGCTGACCGAGAGAATCGAAATGGCCGAAGCGGAGATCAAGAAGCTGGAGGACGAGAGAGCGACCATGAAGGCGGAACTGGAGGTAGGGGGTTGGGAGAAGAGGTTTAGGGTAGGAAATAAAGAAGCAACTGTATGCTCGTTTTGGGGATCTCGTTGTGCTGGGGTAACGGATGTGTGTGTTCCTCCTGTTTGTTTCACACAGGCTCGGCAGTATTATCCTGCGCCATGGCATCCAATCCGGCTCCGGGTCTCCAGTACATTTCGGACATTGCGAATGCCACGACGCTTACGGACTCCAGGGCGTTCAACGCGTTTTGTGTGGAGGAGCTCCAAACCGCGAAAACCTTCATCCAGAAGAATCTCCCCTACATCACGTTGGATACAGTGCTGTTCCACGCGTATTTCGTGCTGGAGTACCGCATCGACCACACCCAAGTGTCCATCAACGACAAGCTGGTTGAAACCGCCTTTGATTTCCTTGGTACATTCATTCCCGCATACACACAGGCGTTTCGGAACAATGAGAAGAATTGTCTTCACCGCTGTCTCTCCTTGTTTGTGCATGGAATCTAAATCACTCCTAGTTGCATTTCCTATCTGGATAATGGAGAGAAGCTGCGCATGCCCAAAACCCTTTCGGAGAACGCTCTTCTCGCGATCCTGAAGTGTCTCCAGTCGCTGCTCAGTGTGTTGGATGCGGAGGCCATTTCTTCCTTCCTCACGCTCCTCACCACGCCCGCGGAAGAGAAGGACGTTGCGCGATGGGCCACCACGTCCTTTCTCCCTGTGCTCCCCTCTTCTCCGTCACTGCAGTACCTCCAGAGCACGCAATTCCGCAGTCCCTTCACCATTCTCTTCTTCGACCTCAACAACCTCCTTTCGCACGCTTCTCATGAGATTGTCTATCGCACGCTGTGCTGCATCGAGTTGCTGCTCCTCACGACCGGTGATCACCACATCCTTCCCGCCATTCCCTCCCTCCTTTCCACCCTCTCCATCCAGGTCCGTGTCGACTCTCTGATGACCTGGCGAGAGCGCACTCTGATCCTCCTTCTCTTCGGACACACTCTGTCCCTCCTTCCCGCCAACTCTGTTTCCAAAACCCCCTCGGTTTCGGAGGTTGTTTCCAACTGGTTCCTCCAGTGTTCCACTATTTCAACTCAAAACGAGAATGAAACGCCATTTACCATTCCAACGCAAGATCATAATGAAACGCTCCCCATTCCAACCCAAGGCGAGAACGAAACGCTCCCCATTCCAACTCAAAACGAGAAGGAAACACTCCCCGCGTTCCAGACGCGTCGTGTGTTGAGCGAGTTGCCGCAACGCGTGCCGCCACTACTCGCCAACCTGCTGGACTGCTGTGCCGCCGCGCCGCACCCCAACGTGCAGCTCGCCCTGCTCCACGGCTGTTTCCTCCTCCTCCCCGCGGCCACGCGCTTCTTCGACCGCTCCGTCACGCCGTGCTGCGACGCGCTGATCCACGCTCTCTATCACCCCTCCGTTCTCGTGCGGCGCACCGCACACACCCTCTCTCAAGCCATCTTCCACACCTTGAGCGGCTCACCGGAGGGTCGTCACGTGCTCCTCACCCATCTGGCTTCTCTGTTGGTGTCGTTGCCATCCTCTCTTTGTCTCCAGCGCGAGCGTGACGGGCTGCGTTCCATCCGCACTGTCCGCGGTTATTTCGCCATGCTGGCAGCGCCGCTGACGGAGGTGCTGACCCTGCAGGACGACTCCTTCACGCAGCTCCGGTCCTTCTATGACACTCTCAAGCAGTGTCTCCAGATTGATTCGATCAGCACCGTCGCCGTCGCTGTTGACTCTTCCGTTGAGCTGTCCGCCAATGCGTCTGCTGACTTGGCTGAGTCAACAACCTCTTCATCATCTGAGTTAACAACGGATTCACCATCCGACTCACCAAGAGAAACGACCCCATCACGCCTCTATCGCATCACACACCACTTCCTCTCCGAGGCAGAGGCGGCGGAGCTGCTGGCGTGTCTGACCGAGGTGTTCGTCCACTGCGGCGAGATGCACGCGGAGCTGTGTCTGTGGCTGCTGGCGGACTGCCTGGACGGCAGCGCGGAGGCGGCACTTCTCCTGCCGGTCCTTCTTCGCCGTGACAATTCCGCCGTGCACGAGGTGGTGTCCTCTCTGCTCGAGTTCCTCCACCGCACGACCCAACCGCCGAACGCGCGCCTTCTCCTCCGCACACTCACTGGCATTATCATAGCCATCGGCGCGGTGACGACATACCAGTCATCTCTTCTTTATTCCCTCTTCTTCTACCGGTCGTTGGACCCGCACGACGGTCTGATCACGCACGCCCTTCTTCGGCTCTGTCGGCATTACCAGCTCGACTCCATTGAAGCACTCGCTGCCCGAAACAGCGACTATTTGATGGACGCGGTGCTGATTCAACTTCGTGTGGCCACAACACTTCGCAGCAACGCCGTGGAGGACCAACTGTCCTTTCTTGCCGCCGTTTGGCGGGATAAAACCGCGGTGGATCCGCACGACCCGTCCCTCTTCCCATTCGCACAGGATTCCGTACAGATCTGCACGGGTTTGTTGGCGTCCAAGCCGTTGCATGTGCTTCAGGTGCTCGTCCCAATTGTGGGGCTTTTGCTCCACAGTGTCCCCAATCAAAAGCAGGAAACCCCCTCCCTCGTGGACCGTTTCTTCAAACGGAGGGAGTTTCGCTACGAGGAGGAAACGCCCTCCCAGGAAGTGTCCCTTCTTCAACAGATCTTGTCGCAAGTCAAGTTCTATTTGTCTTCTCCCGATCGTCGTGTGCAAAACGCCATTCTCACCATGGTTTCGCATTCGCTTCAATCTCGCGTCATTCCCAATGCATTCCCGTTTTTCTCCCCATTCCTGCCCTTCATGATCTCGCTTCTGCAATCCCCGAATTCCCCCCTGTTTCTGCCATCGCTGGAGTGTTCGCTCGCCATTTGTTCCTTGGACTCCGTCGCCTGTCAGGAGAAGGTCACCACCATTCTCTGGCCCGCCGTGCGCAACGCGTTGGAGGACTGCGACGATTGGCGGCGCGAGTTGGGCAACGCGGAACAGGCGGCGCGGCTGCGCGTCGGCGTGATGCGCGCCGTGTGCGCCAGCTACCGAGACTCCGATCTGTTTGAGAGTGTGAGTGAGGAGATGGTTGATTGGTTGGAGGCTCATTTGCAGTTTGCGTTGTGTGAGTGTTGTGAGTGTGATTGTCATCATGATAACAACGACAAAAACGACACCCCCTCAACAAACACTCTCTACTATGCCTGGCTCCACGCCATCTGCCGCTACAACCTCTCCTACCGCTCGTGGATGCTGGAAACACACCTCAATCCCCCTCTTCAAGCATCCCGCAATACATTCATGCAGTCTGTACTCTCTCCTGTTTGGGACAAACACGACAATAAAAGATCTGCGGAATCACGTCCTGAGCCAGGTTCTCGATGCGGAAGTTGCCGAAGCTCACGGTCTCCGGCAGGAAGGACTTCAGACTCATGCTCGTGTTCACGCGCTTCATCGACACCGCTCCGTCCTTCAGCACGCGCTTCTTCTCGAACTCCTCCTCACTGCCGAAGTACTTCGGACCCTCCTTCTCGATCAGCTTCGTCAAATCCTCCTTCAGCTGCTCGCGCTGGCGGATCACGTACCGGTCCATCGACGCGTTCGTCAGCGACCACAGGCAGAAGCGGATCTCCGACAGGTGGAAGGAAATGTTGCCTACGCTTCAGCCCGCGGCGCCGCGCCCACTGCCGAGGAAGACGGTGAGATAGAACAGCCAGGGGAGCACGCAGGCGATGCCCATATAGTCCATGAAGGTCACCTCATAACCCTTGTGCGCCGCCACCAACAGCATCAGCGCCGGCTCAAGCAGCACGCATATGATGAAGCACAACGCGGCGGAGATCACCTTGCCGGTGGCCAGCACGTCCATGGCGCTGATCTTCACGCTGCTCTTCTTCAGCGCGTTGGACTGGTAGTGGTGAGAGTACACCGACACCACCACCAGCCCCGGCAGCGACAGCAGAATGCCCGGCAGGGCCAGCACGCCCTCCACGCAGAACAGCAGTACCGACCATAGCAAGTCCAGCGCCGTCTGCTTCTTCACCACGCCGCCACTGCTGATCTGGTAGTCCGTCTGGCGCGTGCAGCGCAACAATTCTTCATAGTCCTCCAGCCGCGTCTTCATCTCCATCACGGCCGGCTCCTCCGCCAGCGTCTCCATACTACGCCTCACACACACGTCACGCACTCACCCCTTGATCAGGTTACGGTTCAGCTTGCACTTCTGCTCCGTCGTCAGCGTGATCGTGCTGCCCGTCAGGATGTGCCGGGCCGTGTTCACCGCGTTCAGCGTCGCCCAGTCGGGAGCCATCGTCGTCACGTTGTACATGTTCATGTTGATCACAGACAGCAGCTCGTTCACCGCCTAGGCGTGAGGGGGCCACCCATTTTCCACGTCGTGCTTCTCCTTGCCGCCCATCTTGTAACGCTCCACCAACTCCTTCTTCACCTCGATCGGTTCGCCCACATCGATGAATGCGCGCGCCCTGTGGGTGATGCGGCGAAAATGCGCTCACTGTCGGAAGGAGTCTCTCTTGAAGTAGTTCATGCCCACCGGCACGAGATAGAAGTCCGATTCGGGATGATCGCTCATGAATCCCAGACTCATGATGGAAACGCCCACCTTGAACGGCAAGAAGTAGAATGAAGGTTTGCAATCATGAAACAACTGGATATGTTCGACTGATCGTGCGATCCGCCCTCGGGGAAAATCGCGACGCAATGGTTCCTGGCGAGGTTGTCCCACACCATAGAGAACATCTTGTGATAGTCGATGTGCGGGAAGAACTAGCAATCACGTGAATCGCCATGGCGCACAATCATGTCGTAGTCCTTGCCGGCCTCGACGGGCGTGGGCTTGCTCTTCACGTCGTCGATCAGAATGTCCTCGTCGCTGAGGATCTCCTTCACGATGTAGTTGCCATTGTTCAGCTACGCCTCACGCGCCCGCGCCACGCCTACCAAAATGTCTCCGGCAACCACCGTTTCCGTCGTGAACTTGGTTCCCTTGCCCTAGGCCTAACGCGCGGCGAAAAACCCAACGAGAATGTGGCCGTCCTTCACGGTCGCCTTTCCGGTCAGGACCTTCTTCACATCCTGGTGGCGCTCCACGGGAATAATGGAGGCCATGAGCTTCATGAAGAAACCCACCACCTTGTACTTGCGGAAGCTCGAGGCGGCGCCGACGTAGTAAATCTTACGAGGCAGGTGGGTGGAAATCACCATCGCGTCCACGAACTGGTTCGCGTGCGGCGCACAGACAAGCATCACAGGCTTGTCCTTCGGAATGCGCTCGGGGTGCGACACGGTGATCTCTACCCAGTCAGCGCCATACGCGTGGCCGTACCCCTGAAAAACGTCTTTACGAGAATCCAGTACAGACAGCGCAGCAACTTGTCCATGACTGTTTCTCCCGTCGTAAAGTACACGAAGGCAAACACCAGCGTCCAACCGAGAGCAACTACGGATTACGCGCAGCGGCCACCACCAACCCAAGGACCAACAGAGAGCAACAGGTAACATTCGATAATCACAGCAAAGTAAGAATTAAAGTGTGCAAATGATATAGAAACCTGTATCCGTACAAACGCTGTGTTCTAGAAGACCGCTTATTCTGGATTCCACCACCCATTCTGGTGTGGACACGGCCTGCTATCCATTCACGTGAATGGTGGGGAGGGAACGCTGGTGGCTTTGGATTCTCCAGAGAGGCGAGAGTGTGGTTACTATCGAGACTGCTGAAAGAGAGTAAGTGTCGGAACACGACGAATGACAAACAAACAGACAGGTTCATTCTCATGTTCCACATCACCACGCGTAAACCGCAGCCTCCTCCTTCCCACACTCTTCCACCGTCTTCCAGATGCCTTCAAAGCAGGCGCGACCTTCCGCCACTTTCATCTCCACCTCTGCCTCTATGAAATCGGCCATCGAATTGCTACACATCAGACGAGAGAATCGGACACACGATGGGAGCGGAATCGCCATGGCGAACTCGCGCGAAACGACAAGCACGTCCTGCACTACGTCTCACCCTAGCGACTCAAATTCCACAATAGTAACGCAGCTGCTCCCAATACGCACCACGGAAATCGCCAAAGCCCATGATACGCTCGTCGAGCCGAGGCAGACTCTCTGCATACTTCAGCACAACGAAACTGCACATGAATAGCGGGAGTGACGATTACGGATGGCTGCTTCTCGCGACGCACGACAGACGGGCGATAGAGACAGAATCGGGAATCCCAAACCAGGAATCACTCAAAAGCCACTAGGATCCTCATCGTCCATTTTTGTTTCTACAGCGGCATCCCTTTCCACCACGCACTTCCTCGACTCCAGACACGCTTTGAGATTTGATGGTTGCGACACGCTTCTACGATCCCAATCGCATCCCACGCCTACAGGTCGCTGCAGCCCTTCTCCCCGTCGCATGTAGACTCCTGCAGCGACACGACCGGAATCGCAACGGCTTGGAGGGAATTGTAGAACTGGGCAGAGAGGCCGCTTTCCAGACGCTCGTAGAGCCTGTCTGCCCCTGAAGCAAACACACAACCCGTACCGGAGGGGAGAAGCTCGATGTCCATCACGGCCACGTAGATCGTGTGGGAATTGCGCATGCCGATGTTGCGGAGGAGATTAGCCGGAATCAGCTTGGAATAGGCATGGTCCGCGGGAGGTGTAAACAACACCACCGAGAGGGAGTCGCGCTTAGGAAGGGATTGCAAGAATGCCTCCACTTCCCCCTTGTCGGTTTCTGGACACCATAACACGAAGCAGACGGGGCTAGTCTTTAAACTCCACTCTCTCCTGTACCCCCTCCATCGATTGAGCAACTCCCTCGCCATTCCGAAGTGTCCTTTACTACACATCACAACCACTCATTATGAGCACGTTAGCACGGTGATCCAGGTGATTCCCGCTCGGTCATGCGCCACTACATCTACGCCTCAGCCCTTCTCACGCACACGCACTGTAGTCGTAGGGATACTCCACTTCGCTCCCTCCTTCATAGAGACGGCAGAATCCACGCGGACAGTTGCCCATGGTGTACTGCTTCAGCTTCGTGGACGGCTCGTTGTCGGCATAGCCGCGGAAGAGCAGACGGGAGTGGGCGTCTTGGGTCCGAATGCGGATCTTCTTCAGCGACATCGTGCTTTTCACGTTGTTCACCCCTTTCCCCTGCTGCTTCTCCGCTTCCCACACGGTGGAAAGGGCGGTGGGCGGCTTCAGCCCCTTCTCTGTCCTTTTAAATCGGATGTGGGATGGGTTTTGTATGGAATCATCATAGACCAGCTCCGCGTCTTGGATAATCTACGCCTGAGAGAAACACGCCTAAACGACAAAGCGCTCGTCTCTGGGTTGGTTGGCGTGCATGCTACGTGTCACAGAGCACAGATACAGGTACAGCGAGACGAGATCGAACTGGAAGAAGAGACCGTGAATTGCGAGGGCCAGAGAGAACAGAACGATATAGTACAGGAGGGTGTTCATCGCAACCACAGACGCGTCGAGGAAAAGCAAAGAGTGGCCTTGAGAACAAACAGCCGCAGCGCTCAAATGTACACTGTACCGTCAGACTCGTAGTTGTCCCTGCCCACGCAGTAGTCGTCGTCCCCGCACATATCCTCCATGATGCGCGCATCGGCCTCCCCGCAGTTCTCGCTCCTGCGGATCTACGCGTCACGCCCCGCTGCTGCTGCAACAGCAATGGCCAGGTTGTCCAGCATGTCGTGCACGCCCGCCACGTCCAGCACGAAGTAGTCCGCCTCGCTCGGCTTGTTCCCCACCGTGCACGTGACCTACCCATGAAACGCCCGCACCACCCCCACCGTCGTGACCCGGGGGTAGCTCTCCTTGTACTGCGCCGCCGCCTCGAACCTACGCCTCACCCCCACTCCCATCAATCACATGGCCTCGTCGGTGGTGTCGTCGCCCACGCACATCACGAAGTCAATGGCGGCGTTGCAGGTGCGGCGCAGCAGCTCCAGCACCTGCGTGACGAACACGCCCTTGTTCACGTTGTGCGGCCGCACCTGCACGTAGTCGCGCCCCTTCAGCACGTCCACGTCGTAGTTCTTCAGGCTGTGGCGCAGCTGGTCCTCCAGCTCCATCGCTTGCATCTGCCCGAAGTCCTGCGCGTCACACGCCCTCGCCACGCCCACCGGGTCCGCGTCCTTGAACTGCCACAGCACCGCGCTCTCCTTCGTCTCGATGAACGTCCCGTTGGTCATCGTGCAAAACCGCTGCATCAGCGACAGCGCCGTCTCGCGCCACGCGTCCTCGCGGTTCTCCTGCAGACACGTCCACTGCTGCCTACGCCTCACCCACTCACGTCACGCTCACTTGCCCGGCAGCTTGTAGAAGAAGCCCTCCTCGCTCGCCATGCCCAGGAACGGCACACCCTGCAGGCAGCCCTCCACCTCCTCCTTGCTGCGCCCGCTCACCACGAACACCCACGTGTTCTTGTAGCAGCAGATGCGGCTCAGCGCCTCCAGCACGCGGCTCGGCGGCACGCGCCACGCGCCCTTGCCCGAGAACGCGCGCAGGCGATCGATGCCTTTGTAGCTGTCCTGGTCCACGAGCGTGCCGCCATAGTCCAGGAACACCGCGCGCTGGCGGGCTTCCTTCCACGCGTCCGCCAGGAAGTGCGCCTGGAGCTGTTTGAAGTTCGGCTTCATCTCGATCACGCGGCGGTGGTAGCCGAGCCCCAGCGAGATCTCCTTCGCCTCCTTGTTCAGCGGGATCGACGCGATGTCCTTCAGCAGCATGTGGATCCAATGCGACGTCGGGTTGTTCAGCACGTACCCCGCCAGCTTCTCGAAGCGGCCCTCGCGCTCCTCGCGCGGCAGCAGCAGCGCCTTGCGGTACGCCTGCACCGTCTCCGTCACCGACCACGGGTTCACGTACAGCGCGCCGCTCAGCACGCGCGCCGCGGCCGTGAACTCCGACAGCACCACGGCGGGCGCGTCGCGCTGTTGCGCGTGGACGGTGATGAACTCCAGTGGGAAAGCGTTCATGCCCTCGCGAATCGGCGTGCAGGCCAGCACCGAGCCCACCGACCAGATGGCGGCGCGCTGCGCGGCGGAGAGAAACGGCACTTCCTGGAAAACGACGACGGGCGCGGCGGTGGAGAAGAGGTGATTGATGCGCGCCACCATCTCCGCCACCTCCTCGCGCGACGACTCGTAGTCGCTGCAGCCCTCCGCGGACAGCCCGTACTATGCGTCAGCACTGCGACGCACTCCCACGATCACGAACACCACCTTCTCACGCAGGTCCTTGTGCGCCATTAGCAGCGAGGCAATGGCTTGCAGCTGCAACGGCAGGCCCTTCAGCCGCTCCAGATAGCAGACGGTCACCACAGCGGTGCGCGCGCCCACCACACGCTGCAGCTTGGCGCGCTGCTCCTCGTAGGCGGGCGTGCCGACGGTGGCTTGGATGACCTTGGGCTCGATGCCCATGAAGGAGGCGGAGGCGAGGATGTGGCGGCCGTTGTATTCGAAGAAGGTCTGCCCGTGGTCGGCAATCTGCAGCTGCACGCCCAGCATGCGCCGCACCGTGTTGGCGAAGTGGCTGGGAGTGAAGTAAGGAGATGGCGATTACCGCAAGTACTCGTAGAGGTGGAAGCCGATGTGGTTGACGGTGAGGAGTGAGCGGAGGAAGGAGTCACGCCCTGCGGGTGAGAGAGAGAAGGCAAGAACACAAGGCAGCAGGCGGAAGACGTCGGAGGAGGGGAAGGGCGTGTGGAAGAAGAAGCCGATGCGCGCGGGCGGCTTGATGCGGCGTGAGAGCGAGGAGGGCACCAGCATCAGCTGATAGCCCTGGATCCAGAGGATCTCGTTCTCCTTGTGGCTAGCGGTGAGCTGTGATGATGACGCCTACACCTGCTCCACCGTCTTGGCGATCGCGTCGCTCACCAGCGAGTAGCAGTTGAAGTACTCGTCCAGCAGCTCGCGGTTCGCGAACACGTTGTCCACCGCGAAGCTGTGCGTCACCTTCTCCTCATACGCTCACATGTTCACACTGTTGTGCAGCACGGGCCACAGCACCTTCTTGCAGAAGCCGTGGTAGTGGCCCTTCAGCACCTTCTCGTCGATGAACACGGGGAAACAGTTCAGCTGCCGCAGCGCCTCCTCCACCTTCCCGCGCTCCTCCACCGGCACGTCGATGCCCAGCGGGATGCACCCCACGTACCGCGCCTGGCTACGCGTCAAAAACGGGGGATGCCCCCACTTGTTGAAGGTGGCGTAGTAGGACTTCCAGGTGATGCCGGCGAGCAGGCGCAGCTCGTCGAACTCCGCCGTCCAGTTGCCGTTCGCGTCGCGCGTGAGGTTGATGGGAAGGAACTGCGAGATGAGCAGCAGCGATTGCTCGCCGTCCTGGTCCGTGGAGTCATCTCGCAGACGCTATTCATCACACCATACGCTTATGACAACGCTCTGACTGGGAGTCGACTTGCGCGCAGAATTGAGGGAGGAGGAGGAGAGGGAGCAAAGCGGCATGCTGGGAATCTGCTGGATCTTCTCTTCGTCGAGCGCGTGAATAATGTCCATGCTCTCTAGGCGTCACGCACAGTCCGATCGACGACCGGTCACTTGTATGACGTGCGGCTTTTGCGTCTCCTTTCTCTATACGATTACCGCTTAATATGAAAGGCAACGATCAGCACCGTCCCGCAGTACACGAGCACGGTGAAGGACAGGTCGTAGTCCTCCGGAATGCTAATGGGTTCGATGTTGTACCAAAGCGGATATCTGGGAGTGAAAAGGAGCGAGAACCACGCACTTCTCGGGAGTCGTGAAGAGTTCGAGGCTCTTCGTGGGGTCATTGTCACCCAATCCAGCGATATTGCCGGAAATGTGAATGGATTCTCCGAACCCCAGTTTGGCATTGATGTGAAAATTGATGCTAGATCGTAATGCAACCCTCTCCAACGCCTACTAACAGACCTCCTTGCCTGACATCGATGCGCAAAATCACGATCTGTGGAGCGAATAATGAGAAAAAGAACGGAGAATCAAAGACGCGGAGACCGGTTATTTCGCGATTCTGGGGGCCCGACCTGCTGTTTGGATTCTATTCCCAATTCCACTCATTGGGAACGTAATCCCAGCGCTATGATTTCGGAGGACTACTCTCGCAGCGACAACATCATCAAGTCGTTCAACTGGGTGCTTTCGTGCCTGTCCTACCTGTGGAATGGCTTCTACAACCGCTTCATCGACCCCTTTGTCTGGCTGTTCACGGGTGGGCGTTGGGAACTGCCGATTCCGCGTAGGAAAGACGCATGTCACGCGTCTCCTCTGCACAAGCGACTACTCCCCTAAAACGACCATGACCATCCAGGGCATGATTATGAGCGAGAGCAGCTTCCCGGAGGTGCGGATTCTCTCTTTTGCTGATACGTAGACGCGCAGTCTGCTCTTGCGGCACGAGAAGTACGACGTTACGTATGCGATGCAACTCTTCTACAAGGAAGCCGGAGTGCGCCTTGGCGCGCCGTATTTCAACGCCACGTAGCTCTCCTCCTTTTTTCTAACGCGCAGCTTCCGTACTAACACGAGTGTTTGCTTCCACCAACTCCTCGGCACGAACGTGGTGCTGCAAGTCGTCGACGATCTGAAGAACACGCCGTTGTCTCCACGCATGCCATTCACACATAGCTATGACCGGGAGAACGAGGAGCACGAGGCGCTGCTGCTGCAGCTCTGGAGCAACCTCAAGCCCGATGAGGTGATGCTCCTTCTCTCCCTTCATCGCTAGGAACTGATCGCCCGCGAGACCGACCAGTGGGGCGACATTGGCTTCCAGGGCCGCGACCCCGCCACGGACTTCCGCGGCCTGGGCCTGCTGAGTCTGAGCAATCTGTGCTACTATGCGCTGCACCACACGGATGAGGCGATCCACTGTCTGCTGTGAGGCCTCGTTCACAAATTGAAGGATAGACAGAGCGATGTCACGCGGGGCGGGTACCCAATGGCGATTACCGGCATTCAGCTGTCCGCGTAGGAATGGGTCGTGGGGATCACGGACAGGCTGATCAACGACTGGACGGCGAAGCGGCTGCTGGACCGCCAGTTCTTCTCGGTGGATGTGGAGAACACCGACATGTCGCTGGAGGAGCGCGCGCTGTACTTCTACCAGGAGTTCTTCTGCCGCGTGTTCACGGCGTTCGACGCGTTCTACGAGAGCAAGCACCCGGAGAATCTGCTCCAGTTCCCCATCATCCTGAAGGAGTTCGAGAAGAGCATCCTGCGGCAGATCGAGGAGGGCATCTTCTAGTGTGTATCATACGTGCGCGTGTTTGTTGGCACAGTTTTTCTTCCCATGAGCGAGGCTGCCTTTTCGTTGCTGTCTCTGGGGTTGTCGTTTAAGGGGGTGAAGAAGAGCGAGAAGGAGCTCTTCAAGAAGGGAAGTGTGGGCCACTAAGTGGATTCACTGCCTAGAACACTCCAAAATGGCCCCGAAGATCCAGAAGACCACCATCGATATCCCCACGTCCATCGATGTCTTCCACTACGAGAACGGGGAGTTCCTCTTTCCTCACCCCAGTCACTATCTAGAGAGGCCAAGGCGGAGACGAAGAGCCGGAAGCGAGAACGCCAGGGTAGGACACTGGGCATTCGCCGTTTTTGCTCACGCCTAGAGAGAAGAGCGTCGGTCGATAACGATGCCGCCGAAAAGGGGGTGAAGAGCAGCGAGGTGCATTTCAAATCGTATCTGCTTCCGCGGCGGCGCAATGCGTAGGGAGGACCAGATCAACGAGTTCCGCAATCGCCTGCACATCTCCGTGATGGGCGGAGACATCCCCAACCCCATCACGAGCTTCGACCAGATGGCCTTCACCCCCGAGCAGGCGGAGCTCAAGCAGACGGTGCTCCGCAACATCGAGGGCTTTGGTCATGCTCGTTACCCCCATTAACGCGCAGAGTACAAGGAGCCCACGCCCATTCAAATGCAATCCATTCCCATCGTGATCGCCAACCGCGACATTCTGGGCATCGCCCCCACGGGCTCCGGCAAGACCGCCGCCTACCTCCTGCCGCTCATCCAGCGCCTCGGCACCCACCAACCGGACGTACTCTTTCTCTCTGCCTGAAATCGAAGCGAATTCGGTCCATCGTCCTGACCCCCACCGCCGAGCTGGCCCATCAAGTCTCCCGCCACTTCGCGCGCCTCAGCGAGGGCTCCGGTCTGAAGAGTCTCGTGCTCTCGAAAGTGTGGGGTGGTTGGGGTCGTGATGCCTAGCCCACTCTGACGGGCGTGATTGACAAGGGCGTGAAGGTGGACTGTTTAGTGGCGACGCCGCTGCGTCTGATCTCCACCATCGCCTCGAAGACGATCGACTTCGCGGGTGTGGAGGTGCTGGTGCTGGACGAGGGCGACAAGCTGTTCGAGGACAGCTTCGTGGAACAGGTGGGTGCTTCCTCCTCGCTTCACATCAGATCGACGCGATCCTCGCCGCCTGCACCAACCCGCACCTGCAGCGCCTTCTCTTCAGCGCCACACTGCCCTCGGTACGCGCGGCGCGCTGGCTTCACCGTAGGGCGTGGAGGACTTGGCGCGCACGGTGCTGCGCGACCCGATTCGCGTGGTGATCGGCACGCGCAATGCCAGCAACACCAACGTGGAGCAGAAGCTGCTGTACTGCGGCAACGAGGACGGCAAGCTGCTCGCACTGCGGAACATTCTCCGCGAGGTGGTGTTCTCTTGGTGTTTTCATGTGCAGGGCTTCCAACCGCCCATGCTGATCTTCGTGCAGAGCAAGGAACGCGCTCGTCAGCTGTACACGGAGCTGGCATATGACAGTGCTTGCTCGGAGTGGTGATAATGCGAAGATGTGAGCATTGATGTGATCCACTCGGATTTGTCGCCCGCCGCGCGCGCCGCCGCCATCAACAAGTTCCGGATCGGCGAGACGTGGGTGCTGATCGCGACGGACCTGCTGGGCCGTGGACTCGATTTCTTGGGACTGAACACGGTGGTGAACTACGACTTCCCTCAGGTGGGCGTGGGCGTGAGCATTCAGGGTAGAGTGGCGTGGAATACATCCACCGCGTGGGGCGGACGGGGCGTGCGGGCCGCAAGGGCACGGCGATCACGCTGTTCACGGAAGATGATAAGGTGAGTGTGGGAAGAGGAAGTGAGTCGAAGCCGATGCTGCGATCGATTGCGAACTTGATGAAGTTGAGTGGATGCGAAGTGCCGGAGTGGATGCTGCAGCTGAAGAAGATCGAGTGAGTGTGAAGCGCGAGGGTGAGGCGTAGCAAGCGCGATCGCAAGCGCATCGAGAAGCATGCGATTAAACGCGAGGACATCACGACACAGACGAGCTTTGACAAGAAGCGGAAGAAGGCAAAGTGGGAGAGGCGGGAGGGAGTGATGCGTAGGAAGAATCACAAGAACCACAAGAAGAATAACAAGAAGGATGGGGAGGAGGATGCGTCGTTGTTAGCGTGAATGTGTGTTTGTTCGTCACCTGTGTGATTCACATCAGCTTGAGGAACACCGCCCTTTGCTTCCCCACTCCTTCTGTATGTCTATTCCCACACACCCACCTTATAACCGATGGAGTTAGGATGGCCATCCAAATCAGCTCTTTTTTTGGCATTGTTCCTTCCTTTTCATTATCAGAATACAAGTCATGCAGGGTGATGCACAGCGCTTCCGCCTCATCGCTAGGTTATGCTACTGTGAAATCGGTGTTGTCGGGAGACACTGTCATCCTTATGGGAAACGCGTCAGTGAGTGCGCACCGGATTCTTCATTGGTAGAAGGGCTGCGCTCCGGAAATGCAGCTATCGCTGGCGTTCTGTCAGGCCCCTCGTGTTGCTCGCACTGCCGAGGGCGTCGAGGAGCCCTTCGGGTTCGAATCGCGAGAGTTCCTCCGGAAAATGGTGATCGGACACGTGGTGAAGTTCGCCGTGCTCTACAAGGTGGATGCGATCAGTCGCTCCTTCGGAACGATTTCGTTGGAAGACAAAGATATAGTACGCGAAATGGTGTCAAACGGCATGGTATCGGTCCGCTCCGAGCGCGATGACAAGGGACACAAGGCTCTGTACGAGGATCTGCTGGAGCTGCAGGTGGCTGCGCGCGACAATCATCTCGGAATGTGGAGCGGCCGCAACGGCGCGCGTGTCGTGAAATGGACGATGCCCGACCCGGAGTCCTTCTTCAAAGCCAACAAACAGTTGCCCATCCCCGCGGTAGTCGAGCAGGTGCGCGACGGCTGCACCTTCAAGCTGTACTCCCTCGATGGCGGCGATTGCTTCACGCTCCACCTGGCGGGCTTGCAGTGTCCTCGCATCACCTACGCCGCGGACGGTACCGCCTCCTACGAGCTGTTTGCGCAGGAGGCGCGCGCCTTCTCCGAGCTGCGTCTTCTGAATCGCAGCGTGATCGTGTACATCGACGGCATGGACAAATTCAGCGTGATTTCTGTCCCTCCTCCTCATCACTAGAACTTCTACGGGCGTGTGGAGCATCCCCGCGGGAACATCGCCCTGGACCTGCTGCACTACGGAATCGCGCGCGTGGTGGACTGGTCGCTGAACCTGCTGGAGTCGGGGCTGGCGCTGCAATACCGGGAGGCGGAGCTGGAGGCGAAGGAGAGGCAGAGAAAGCTGTGGAAGGATTGGGTGTGTGCTGGTGTGTGAAGTGACGAGTAGCAGCCGGTGACGACGGTGCTGGAGGAGATCGAGGGCACGGTGTTCCAGGTGCTGAGCGGCGACTGCTTCGTTCTCCTTCTCCACGACAAGACGCCGCAATTCTTGGGGTCCCAACGCCGCGTGTGCCTGTCGTCGATCCGCGCGCCGAAGCTGGGCAACGCGAAGAAGGGCGTGGCGGACGAGCCGTGCGCGAACGAGGCGAAGCAGGCGCTGGTGAAGCTGGCGATCGGGAAGAAGGTGAAGCTGTCGGTGGACTACACGCGTGATGTGATGACGGGCGTGGAGGAGACGCAGTACACCTTCTGCTCGGCGTGGCTGGGCGAGGTGAACCTGAACGAGGCGATGGTGGCGCAGTGAGAGAGAGAGTGGTGAGTGAGACGCAGGGGCTGGTGCCAGGTGATCCGCCACCGCCAGGACGAGCCGCGCGCGGCGAACTACGACCAGCTGCTGATGGCGGAGGAGAAGGCGAAGGCGGCGAAGAAGGGTGTATATGGGAAGAAGAGCACGTCGGTGTTACGCCGTGTGGACTACAGCGAAACGCCCAGCAAGGCGCAGACCAACCTGCACTTCCTGAAGGAGAAGAAGCGGTACTCGGTAGGAGCGGTCGCATGTGTTCACCGCAGGGTTACATCGAGTACGTGTTCTCGGCGGCGCACTACCTGGTGGTGCTGCCCGGCGAGAACTGCCAGTTCAGCCTGGTTCTGCAGGGTGTGAAGGCGCCGCTGAGCAGCGAGAAGAACAAGCCGGAGGCGTACGGCGACGAGTCGCTGCTGTTCAGCCGGTATCACTACCTGCAGGTGAGGAAAGGAGGAGCGCGTGAAGAATAGCGAAATGTGGAAGTGGAGGTGTATTCGTGCGACAAAATCGGGCATTTTATTGGCAATCTGTTTGTGGGCGGAGGTCGCGACTCGCTGGTGCTGTCGCTGCTGCGTCAGGGTTGCGTGTACATCAACGAGAAGGCGATCGACTTCTGCTCGAACGCGGACGCGATGCAGGACGCGGAGGACGAGGCGAAGGAGGGAAGAAGAGGGTACTGGAAGGAGTATAAGGAGCCGGTGAAGGTGAGTGATGAGTGCTGTTTGTGTGATGTGATGATATGTGATGTGATGTGATGTGATGATATGTGATGTGATGATATGTGATGATGTGATGTGATGTGATGTCAAAACAGTGATATGAAAACAGTGATTCTCACAACCGAATAATACTCACTCACCACACAGCCCACAGAGGTCGCCGTCTCGGGCGAGATGGAGGTGCGCATCACCTCCATCAAGTCCGGCAACGAGTTCTTCGTCATCGCCCAGTCCGACGCGCCCACCGTGCGCTCCATCGAAACAGCCCTCCACCGCCTTCCCATCCCCGTTGCGCTTCGCTCCCTCTCTCACGCACAGAACGACACGCCCGTCATGGAGCCCAAAATCGGCGCGATTTACGCCTGTCTCACTCCGCTGCGCGGCTCGCAGCAGTGGACCCGCGGGTACTCCGTTTCTCCTTTTGCTCACATTCAGCCGTGTGGTCTCGATTCGGGGTTCCGCCATCTCCGTCTTCCTGTTGGACGTCGGTTCCACGGTTTCCACGTCCACGCACGCCCTTCACACCATCGATGCGGCCATCGCCCGTCTGCCGCCTCAGGCACGCCTGTGCGTGTTGGCGGGCGTGGAGGTGCCTTCCGCGGGAAAGTGGGCGGACGAGAGCAAGGCGTGTCTGGAGGACCTGACGGACCGCGACCACTTCAAGGCGTCGGTGGTGCTGCGCGACACGCTGAACCGGCTGGCGGTGTTCCTGTACAGAGAGGGCGACGAGGACGTGACGGTGAACGAGATGATGCTGAGCGAGGGATGGGGACGACTGGAGGGAAATGCGTACGCGCGCTTCAAGGGCTCGGAGGAGATTCTGAACAGCATGAAGGAGTACCAGGAGGATGCGAAGGAGGATCGTGTGGGCGTTTTCCAGTACGGCGATATTGGTTTTGACAACGACAAGTAGTGACGACTTTCCCTCTTGGCTGTTTGTTTGGAAGAAGTGTGTTTCATGACAGTGTTTGTTTGAGACGAGAGGAAAGTGAGTGTTTATAATTGCAGTAACACGTAGTGAAGGACCAAAACCCAAAAGATTGCGCAGAAACGGTTGAAGAGGGAGTGAAGAACATGGGGAAAGAAAACGCGGAAAGCGATAGCGAGGAGGAGGTGGAGTACATCTATGAGATCGAATACGTGGAGGAGACGGAAGACGAAGATGAGCAGCAGGAAGACAAACAACACGAGGAAAAGGCGACAAAGAAGCCTTCTCCGAAGGAAGAGCCCCCGATGCCCGTCCCTATTCTCATGCGGAGTCCCTCGACACTGCGAAAGAGTGTGAGCTTCAGTTCCGTACACTCCGTGCTGACTGAGGACAACCAGGTGATCTTTGTTGACGAAGATGATGACATCTTCAAATAGCGACCTTCGTGTAACAGTAGTTTGCGTTTGCCATGGAGCGTGTTTGTTCCACAGGAGAGGAGAAGAATGAGTGTGATGGAAGGGTGTGGGTAAACTTCCCTCCAAACACGCCGAGTTCCTGCTTCACGCGACAAGTAAGGAGAAGACGATGGATTCGGGAAGATTCAGGAACAATGCAAAGAAACCACAAATCAGTTCGTGAATCCCTGCAGGAGAATGAGACCGCTTACTGAGGAGGAAACAAAGCTGTTCTTTGAAAAGCTGACCAAATAGTATGGACATGACTCGTTTTCCCTGACACCTAGTATTGGCCCCAATGTGGAGCAACTGCTGAACCGCAAAGACGACCCGCATTGCTTCCGCCTCCACAGAGACCGTGTCTATTACGTGAGGTTTGTTTTTGGGTTGGCGTGTGAGTTCTAGCGAACGCGTGCTCCGCCTCGCCACGAACGTGGGAAGAGACAATCTGATAAGCATCGGAACGAAGTTCGGACGCTTCAACAAGAATCACCACTTCCGTCTGCATATTACCTGCTTAGATTATCTCGCACAGTACGCGCAAGTGAGATGAAGTCAGATAGTATCACGTTTAGTACAAGGCGTGGGTGAAGCCCAGCGCGGAGATGACGTTCTTGTACGGCAACCATATCACAAAGGGAGGTTCGTGCGGATGCAGGCGTTCACACCTAGGACTGGCGCGTATTTCTGACGGCTGCCCTCAGTATGGCGGAATTGTCGTGTTCAACATGAACAACGTCCCCCTCGGCTTCGGTGTGACGGCCCAGACGACGGATGTGATTCGCGGCCAGGATGCTGCTGTCGTCGTTGGGGGCTGGATTGATCTGTAGAGTATTGCCATTCTCCACCAGTCGGATATCGGTGAATACCTTCGTGATGAAACCATTCTTGCTTAAGACTCGTTTGTAGCTTTATTCCTTTGTGGTGTTTTCTGTCATTCCACGTACCCCAGTTCTCCACTTCACAGGCAAGCCAGTTCCAGCGACCGCAGCAGCATCCTAGCCGGGAGTCACGAGTGAATACCACAGTTCTGCGTCGAGACGATTCTGGTGGAATCGCGTCTGAATAATACTCCGTCTATACCAATGTCTCTATTTGCAGTTTGTCGTTCGATAGTGTAACAGAAGAAGAATCGGCTTGAAAATGACGAATGATGAGAGAAATGGGTCATGAACATGGGACATTTGATTCAAATAGCCCCAAATCCGAAATACCATAGACGCAACGTATCTCCAAATCCGCTGGTTTCAGATTTCCATAAATACAGTTCGCATTAATCTTTCAGATCGCATGATGAACCTCGTTTTGCTGTTGCTTATTGCCTGCCTGGGTTGTTCACTGGCAACTCCCAATTCGGCTATTATCGTGAGGGATGCCACGGGCAAGGTATGTGACTCATTATCCATCTATACACGCTCTTCCATTTACCGGCTCTCCTGCTCTCTCCAAAGACGCAGCATGGATTGGTCTATCGCCCCTGAGATACAGGGTGTGACTATGAAAGGGGGTGGTATTCAGCTTAATGCGACTGAAGCCCTTCCTAAGACAGTGTTCACCATCACTGCTTCCGATAATGGCCAAACGATCAGCAGAACCTTTGAGATTGAGATTCGTGCGTGCGAGTATGGCTCCGTAACGCATCTTCGGAAGGATCAGTCGGATGCCTACTTCCAGCTCTACCGTGACTCCAAACTGGTGTACAACGGAACCTTTGGGGATGAGTACCTCTGTCTCCCTCGTGGAACGTACCGTTACACCGCCGACGACAGTGCCCAGGGTCAGAATCTGAGCATTATGGACGATGAAGGCGGTCTTCTGCACAGAAACTACTTCAATGGCCATGCCAAAATCGAGGGCTCCTTCACCAATGTCCTGGACGGCCCGATCTCCTTCGACTTTCCTTCCGTCGTTTCTCTGGTTCCCGGTTCCAGAAAGAGCTTCTTCATCTCCACCTTCGGCCACGTGAAATACTGGAAGATCGAGCCACTGGACCTGATCCAGTTCCAGGAAAAGGATTATCGCTTCTACATCACGGACTGTACTACCGGTACTACCACCTACACCATCACCGCCTGGCGCAATGACACGTCCGCGCAGAAGACCTTCACTGTGTACTGCGGCTTTTGCCCCAAGGACACCACGATGATTACCGCCGTACCCGATAACTTGCAGGCGTCCTTCGCCCTGCCGGAGGCAGAGGGTGATAGGACGAGCAGTGGAAAGCAGTCCTACTGCGTGCCGAGCCCCGCCTTCACGCTCGTCTACCAGACCTCTAAGGGTGTGCCGCTGACTCTGAGCAAGGAGGGCCACGTGTTCTACGAGTACTACCCTGTTGCCTCAGACTCGATCTACGCTGAGCTGCACGTGGAGTGGACCACGCCCGTCGCCTTTGCCACCCCCATTCCGTTCTTCACCGGCTCGCCGAAAAAGAAATGGAACCAGGTCGGCTTCAACGCCAGGGGTTGGCAGCAGGGCTCCGAGGGCAACTGGGGCCCCTCCGCCAGAAGCGCCAACACCGTCTTCTTCCGCGCCCCGTTCACGCTGGACGCGGAGGCGGGCTTCACCAACGTGATGGTGTTCCTGCGCGGCAAGGGCTCTGCCGAGGTGTTCATCAACGGCGTTTCCTTCGGCACAGCGACGCTCCGCGCCGACTCCAACGCCATCGTCATTCCCGTCTCCTACGCCGTGGCGGGCAGCAACGTGGTGGCCGTGCGCCTGACGAAGGACCCCTCCTCCATCGTCTTCGGGCTCTCCGTGGAGCTGAGCAACGCGCCGTTCCTCCGCCTGAACGAGGGCGTGGCGTCAAACATCCAGGCCATACCCGACACGAAGCACCCGCCCGCGGACGCCTTCGGGTCGGACGAGTACAAGAGCACGTATTGGCTGGCGCGCTCGTACCCCGCGGAGCTGATCTTCACGTTCAACGCGCCGCAGGTGGTGAACAAGGTGCGGTTTATCCTCAACCCCTTGTGGAGTGCCTTCTCCCTGAAGCTGGTCGGTGTGACGGGCTCGGAGAAGGTGGAGCTGGCGGCCTGGAACAAGGACTACATCGTGGGCGCGTCGACGAACGGCAAATCCTCCATGCTCTCCTACATCAACAACCGCGCGTTCCAGGCGTACCACTTCGTGGTGAAGAGCAGCAGCGCGAACGACACGCAGCTGACGGGCATCCGCATGTACCACGACGCGCAGTTCGTCTGTCCCAAGAAGTGGGGCTTCAAGAACGTGGTGGAGGGAACCACCCTCTTCAAGCGCTGCCCGCTGGGCTACACGGGGCGCCGCGCGCGCTCCTGCGTGCACCAGGGCATGGGCGCGCAGTGGGAGGACAGCAAGGCGCAGTGCTTCGGCACGAACCCGCCGAAGGACTTCGCGTACGTGGACTTGGAGTTCACGCTGACGAACGTGACGGGCACCTTCTGGGGAGAGTCGGGTCGCGAGGCGTTCGTGGGGCTGCTGGTGGAGAAGACGTACCTGCGTGCGGAGGACGTGAATCTCCTGTACACGGACTTCGTGGTGGACGGCGAGAAGATGACGGTGAAGGTGTTCGCGCGCTGCACCGTCATGTCGCTAATGGGCAGAGCCATTGAGTACAACCTGGAGAGTCTCACGCCCAAGTTCGCCGAGTTGGTGGCTGGCAAGCTGGGCGAGGGCTGCGGCGGCAGCATCGACAAGGTGACGCTGCACCAATACGTGAACTGGGTGATGGTCATTATCATCTCGGTGGTCGTGGTGGTGGCGGCTGTGGCGATTGGTGCATACACTTATACTCGTAACAAGAGCGGTCGCGTGAAGACCCTTCACAAGAGAGCCAACAACGATGAGACTCTCCTTGTTTTGGGTGTTTGTTGAATCAATGCGTGGAAGTGCCCAAAAAACGGGACGATTCGTGTCGAACCAAAAACACACGAAATACAACGACGGCAAGGGAGATGAATGAAGAAGTGTTGAAAATCATAAACGAAGCAGATGACCCTTACGATTCCGATATCGATATGACGGGAATCACCATCGCTGATGTACTGGAAGAGGAGGAGGTGGAATTTGAGTAATTCAGTATCCCTATCCTTTCACTCACAGATACCTGTTTCCCGAAGAGTATGCAAAGAACATGAAGAGAAGTCGCACGCGGAGGAACACAACGTGGATGCAGGCATCGTCAAAGGATGCAGAAGACGATGCAAGTCGAAACTATTCTGACTTCTACGCAAAGGAAGGCATTGCCTCTCAGACCAAGCGCGTCACGCTGAATTACGAGGACTTCAAGGAAGTCAACTATCTGCAGGATCTGTTGAAGGATTCAAAGGCGAAGGAACTGACTCCGACCATTCGCGACTATGTGTTTGACGAAAAGGAGTATCCGCTCATCCAGGTCGGCAGCGAAGAGTACAGGGAGTACGATCCTCCTGAGATCGACGTGGGAGGGAAGTACATCGCTCGCTTCAACCAGTACTTCGACCTCTTCTCGAAGGCAAACGAGGAAACTCCCGTGGACTCGAAGCAGACCATGCGCACGATGATCCAGTACATGGAGGAGAAGAAGCCGCATCATGCCGCCGATCCGGGTCAATCCTCCTTGGTGTCGCTGGAGGTGCTCAGCGCGAGCAGCAGCGCGCAGAAGGTCTCCATGCTGGACTCGGAGCGGGTGAACGGCGTCATCAACATGGAATCAGCATCGCTGTCCTATCTCCAGCGCAACGCGAAGAACTTCAAGACGGACGGCACCGGACTCCCGAACGCCATCTGCGTCACCCAATCCGCCATTATCGTGGGCATGTCCAAATCGCAGATTCTCTTCTTCCCCAACGATGCGGCCTCAAATCAGGACTCTCCAGCCTACCACCCATCCGAGCCGGCGCAGTTTGGCTCTCCGAGCAACGCGGACGAAGTTGGCGGGGTTTTGTCCATTTCGGCGGATTGGAACGGGAGTTTCTGCGTGGCGGGCTACAGTACCGGCATGCTGGAGGTGATCAGCGTGGAGAAGAAGTCGAGTCTGCGACTGATCTCCGATGCGCATTCCATCGCGATTGTCTTCGTTCGCGTGCTGAGCAACAACTGCGTGCTGAGCGTGGACTACGACGGGAACGTGAACCTGACGACGCTGGCGAAGGCGCTGTTTGGCGTGAGCACAACGACCACACGGATTCTGAGCGGCGAGTCCTACGGGCAGATCGTGGACATTGCCGTCATCCCCTTCTCCATCACTCTCCGAACATCGGTGCGCACCAGTTCGAACGGAGGCCAGAACGCGACAGTGACGGTGGATTTGGTTGCACTGTGCTGCGAGAAGAAGACGGTATTTCTGGCAATCGACAAGGGCGTTTCAACGGTGTTGTTCACGCTGGACCGCCTACCGCTGGAAGTGAGCGAGCGAAGCCGGTATTTCGAGGCGAAGACCAAATACGTGCAGAATTATGTCAGCAGCGCGTGGTACAGAAACGGGAACGAATTCCAGTTCGTGCAGTGCGAGAACGACCGCGTGGGCGTGTGGGCAGTGACCGTGAGGTTTGGGGACATATGTTACGAGTAGACCCAGTTGGACGAGTCGGGTCACGTGAAGTACGCGCTCAAGTCCGTCGCGTCGTACCGGGTTGGGGCCACCATTCTTTCCTGCTCCGTTCTGTCCCACAACCACCTGTTCTGTGTGACGCTGGAGAACCAGCTGGTGATTCTGGATCTCGCGACGCACGAAGTGGTGCGCACCATTTCCGCGAAGGAGAGAATGCGCGTGATGTTCGGTAACGTGAACGCGCGCGTGCAGCGCATCGTGAAGGGGTTAAAAGTGAGTGGTTCCCCCACGCCGGTGGCGAATGCGAAGGTGTACGCGAACACGTCGTGCACTTGGGGCAATCGGTGGTATCTTGCCGGCATGGACCGCATTTACGAGGTGTCCGAGATTTCGCCTGAAGCGCGCTTCAACGCCTACTACGAGGTCCATATTGAATTGGGGGCTTATAGAATAGGGACAGGACTACAGCAACGCCCTCCTGGTTGGGTCGCGTCTCATCTTCCAGCTTCAGCACCAGCTCGACGCGGCGGCGCGGGAGCAGTCGGAAGTGGCGGGCGATCTGCACATTCGATACTACTCCCTGATCAACCGAGTGAGCTCGCTGGTGCTGAAGGTGGTGGAGGACGCCTCCATTCCCGCGGAACTGCGCGTCGGCTGCGCGTTCGACGTGTTGACGCGGATCAACCGGTCCGATCTCCTGTTCTCCTCGCTGTTCGGCGTGTGCGAGAAGAGCCCCGCGCTGCTCGCTGTCTTCTTTTCCGACTTGAATGCCTATCTCCAGGGGAGTTTCATTCAGTCCATTCCGAAGACCGTTTTGGAGCCGTTTTTGGACGCCTTCGACGCGCGACCCGAGTCCCAGCGATTCGAGTTGGAGAAACGCCTGATGAAACTCCAGTACACCTCCGAGATCGACGAAATCGTGCCGGTTTTGGTCCGTCACGGGTACGTGTTGGCAGCCACGTACATGTGCGTGAACTGCAAGGGCGATTTCGTGCAGCCCATCCGAATCGTCGGCGATGTGTGCGCCAGTGGCCGAAACCTGGACTATTTCCGTCAGTACCCCTGCGTGATGGACGAAACGCCCGCCGACGGAAACGCCCGTCTGACCTCCTTGCTTCTCTTCCTGCTTCACTCGGCAGTGTTCGGCGTGAACCTGGTGGGCGTTTCAATCAACTCGATCGGACGCATCAGCAATCAGGAGGAGTGCTACGACTATCTGGTGAATGAAACGCCTTTGCTGCATCAGCTGTTGAAGGACCACCCGAAGTTCATTTCCGGGCTTCTGTTCTTTACCCTGTGCGTGAAGATGGTGGAGGGGGATGCCCCCACGATTTCGATCGACGACAGCGAGGAGGAGGAGGCGCGGAAGCTGCGCGCGATGATCGAGGCGGAGAATTACCGCCAACTTCTGTCAACGGTTCAGGCCATTGTGGCGAAGGGTCTGGTGCAGTGCGCGGAGGCGACGGACCTGGGTGAGGACGTGGAGAAGGTCGTGTTCTACTTGTTGGTGAAGGTGGCGTGCGAGACGCACGTCGATGCGATGGACGATGATGCATTGCGCGCTGTCTTCGCTTTCGTCGCCAACCACTCGGAAATTGTCCAGCGCGCGCAGCTGACCACCCTCATCGAAAACTACCCGATTTCCGACAGAATCGTGGATTCGGTGATCGCGTCGCTTCAGAGCCACCGATGCATCCAGGAGTGCGCGGAGCTTCTGGACCGCAACCACCAGTTCGGCCGCATCCTCCAGCTCTATTTCAGCGGGATTCGCACCAGCGAGCGAATGGACGAGATTCAGCAATTGGCGGCGAAGATCGAGAAGGTGATCGTCACCGTGTGTGCAAGCCATTCCTATCACAACTAGAGCATCCAGTCCGCGGAAGAGAGCCTCCCGGAGTTGGCAGGAAAACTGGAACACTATTACATTCCGCTGCTGTACCTGAACGCGTCCGTGTTCGCCTGCTACATTCTCTACCTCGAGCAAGGAGACTTCCCCGCGATTCTGCGTCTTCTCGAGAAGGACGAAACCGCCGCCTATTTGTTCCTCCGGCAGGTACGTGTCCGAATCTCGTCTGACATACAGTTCCTCCTCCCCCACGCGCTTCCCGTACTGTCGCTTCCCCACTCGCTCCCGCTGTCCTCTCACTTCGACGAAACGGTCCTGCGTCGCTTCTCGCAGCTGGTGCAGAAACAGAACCCCGCCGAATTCCTGCCGTTTTTGACCAACAACGCCATGTGGGGAGTTGGCGGGAAATATGACCGTAGTTCGGCAACCCTCGGAAAGGCGATTCTGGAGGAGTACGAGCAGACCCAGCCAAATGCCCCCGAATCCATCGGGCCGTTGTGCTACCTCCACTACTTGGCGGGAGATTTGCCGTGCTGCGTGGAGCTGCTGACGCAGGCGTTCGAGAAGCAGACGCTCGCGTTCCAGCAGGAGCTGAAGAATGTGTTCAGCGTGAAGGATTTGGAGGTGCGCGTCCGATTCCGACGTGACTCGTAGCGTCCGTTCCGCTCGCTTCGTTCGCTCTCTCAGCTGCTCACGGTGTTCACACAGCTGTTCGCGGCGACGGAGAAGGAGGCGTTGGACGCGGTTTGGCGGGAAGTGGTTTCGTGTCTGACCGGCCTGATTTCCGCTACGCGCAACGCGCTGAACCTGAAGATCGACATGGCTGGAAATCGGAAGATCATCGCCGGACTGGACCTGCTGGAGCGAAACGCCGCGAAGGAGTTACAGCGGCTGTTGGACTCCCTCCAAATGAAGATTCCCCTGCCCTATTTGTTGTCGTTCGTGTTGAACCAGAACTCTGGGAACACAATTAAGGACGTTTCGGGGATTATCAACAAGGTGATTTCTTCCCTCCAAATGGACATCAAAAGCTTCTCCAACTTTGTGCGCATTTACCGCGGGGATTACAACAACTGCCTCCACCAGAAGGTCGATGCAATGAAACTCCCGCTGTTGGTGCGTTCTCGCATTTGCTACAGTTGCGGGAACACCATTGCGGATGACGAGGAGATGGTTGTGTTCCGCTGCGGGCATGTGTTCCACAGGGCGTGTTTGAAGGTGGAATACTGTTCCGTGTGCGAGGAGGAGAAGAACGAAAGCGAGAGAAAGACGGGCATCGTCAGCATCGAGCACAAGCTGCTGCAACTGGAGGGGAAGAAGGAGGAGGAGGTGAAGGAGGTGAGTCTGAAGGAGCGATTCAATCATTACCGATCGATTTGCAAGGAAGAGAAGGAGGGCAGTCTGACGTCGATCTACTGTCGGATGAACTGCAACAAGCAGTCCTTCTTGAAGCTGATGGAGCCGCCGGCCATGTTCTCCTCCATTCCGCAATTCCCCGACGCGGACCCGGAGTCGCTGATTCCCGAGCCAGTGCCTGGAAACCTGCCGGTAAAGCCCTACGCGAAGGGGGAGTGTGTGCTGTTGATGAATGTGTCGTCGCCCTTGTCTGTTTGTTTGTCGTCCTTCAATTTCACTCCTCATAGAGTCGTTCCCTCATTTTTCGGGAGGGAGGGTCGATTCTGAGAGGATTGGGAAACAGCGCGTCTTCCTTCTGTTCACATATCCCAAACCTCAGCACCATCTTTTTTTTCACCCAATCCGGCAAGCAACACTCAATCCACACGAGCTCCATACCTCCCTGAAAGCCGGAGAATAACCGCGGTTCCTTGAATCGTGTGCTGGGATGGGCGTTTCGTCGATGGGTTTCTCGCTTTTGCTTTTGCGCAATTGGCACTACGCGTGAGAGTGTACACAACGAGGAGCGCTGCTCTCGGGATTTAGAAATGAACAGTACCTATATTAGTGCGTTTGCGGGAATGCCCTGAGGCGTAGATCTGCTGAAGACTCTTTACTCGAAGAATCTGAATCTGAAGGTGAAGATGGGTCTGGAGAACATGGTTCTCTTCAACCAGAAGCTGGGGAATCCGGCGGGCAAGATTCGCACGATCCACGTGACGGGTACGAACGGGAAGGGCTCCGTGGTCTTCAAGATCGCGAAGGCGCTGGAGGCCTCTGGCTACAAGACGGGCATGTACGTTTCCCCCCACATTTCCAGTTTCCGTGAGCGCATCACCATCAACGGGGAGATGATTCCCGAGGAGGACGTGGTTCGCAACTTGGAGAAGATCAACGAGATTGAGAAGACGCTTCCCTCGTCGCTGAGCTTCTTCGAGAGCGTCACGGGAATGGCGTTCAACTACTTCTGCGAGAAGAACGTGGACGTGGCGGTGATCGAAGTCGGCCTGGGCGGTCGTTTGGACTCCACCAACATCATCAACCCGGAGCTGAGCGTGATCACGTCCATCGGCCTGGACCACCAGGGCATTCTGGGAAACACGATCCAGGACATTGCTCGCGAGAAGGCGGGCATCATAAAGGACGGCAAGCCCGTCGTCGTGGGACCGAACTGCCCTCACCAGCAAGTCGCGGTGCGTTTTCTTCCTCACACGTAGATTTACGGCATTGCGGGCAGCCACCACTCGCTGTACGTTCCCGTGGTGGTGAACGACTACGAGCACAAGTGCTACGACGACATCAACACGGAGATCGCGAAGGTTGCGCTGCGCACGCTGAATGATCACATTGACTTCAAGGTGACGCCCGATGCGATCGAGAACGCGACGAAGACGCGGCCCATCTGCCGCTTCGAGGAGTTCGAGCTGCCCAACAGCCGGGGCGAGAAGATTAAGGTGATTCTGGATGTGTGCCACAACCAGCCGGGCTTCGACGCCATGTACGCGACGATGGCGAACAAGTACGGCAAGTCGACGCTTCGCGTGCGTTTTGGGGATGATGATCATGCGTAGATGATCTGCGGCTTCTGCGCGGATAAGAACATTTCGGACTGTTTGCGCGTGATTCTGCAGCATACGCCCGCGGACCGCATTCGTCTGATCAACAGCAGCCATCCGCGATCGATGAAGGCGGATCGCCTCCGCGAGGTGATGAAGGGCGTGAACCAGGAGCTGGGCCTGGCGTGGGACGAGAGTGAGTGTGGAGGGTTGGAATGAGAGGCAGAGAACTCGGGCATCAGCGATTCGATTCCGAAGAATCTTGCGCGCGTGTTGGATGAGAGCAAGCCCGGCGATGTGCTTCTGATCTGCGGCAGCCTGTACATCATGAACGAGGTGCGCTACGCCATGGGCATTCGCGAGCCTCAGGATGTCATTTACGACTATGCGATTAAGGACCACGGTCCGGACGCGGTGGGTACTTCGTCCCAATCGTATATCTACCCTCATGAAAAGCCTGTTGAGTGGAATTGCTGTGTTTGTTGGGTCATCCTCGCTGTTGCGGTAACTCACGATTATGGTAGCTTATGATTGTTGCAGCTCACGATTGCGGCGATCCAGTTGAAAAATAAGCAGTAGCATAGCGAGTTTGCTGAACCACCCTCACTATTACAGCGAGTCGAGTGTGGAAGTGCTTGCGATGAAACGTAATAGTACCTGTCTGTTGTACGCGTGTCTATTCCTGTTCTGTGCTTTGCTGTGCTCCCGATTGGCCCTCAGTAGCAGGTATCGTTCTGTGGCTTGTTGTGCGTAATACTCTAGAGAATTTCGCTCTGCCTGGACGTATGCCCCCGGCTATACACAAGTGTCCTTCAAGTTCATGTATGGTACGCCGCTTCATCCCGTGGACTTTACAGAATAGACATCCATGTCGTGAGCGAGGAAAACCGTGTCTTCAAACCCATAGGTAATTGTGACGTACCCCCATTTTGACGCGCAGAGTACCACGCGATCAGGCCTGCGGCAATGCAGAGTTTTCTCGACGAGAAGCCCTTCCTGACAACCAAGGAGCTTTACTACAGGGATACGTCTCATCTGTACCAGCCGCTTCCATTTTTGAAGAAGCTGAAACGCGTAATCTCGCGGTGGCTCGGTGCCTCCGGTACCAGCGAGTATTTCAACGGGACTCGAACAGAATGTCGTTCTCTTCGTCGCTCCTAACGGCTAGACGCAGAGCCCGATCGCTTTTCGCTGTACACGACGTCCCAGTTCCCCATCTCCAACGCCACCTACATGTCCCAATTCCGCCCCGCTCCTGCCCAATACCTGTCTCTTCCCGGGGAAGACAGCTCCTGCTCCATCGACATCGCCAATATTCTGCCGCCCTTCTTGCGATCCGTTCGGAATGCTTCCATGCCGATGCCCAAATCCCCCCAGCAGTGGAGGGCTCGCAACCAAGTCGTCGACCACGACATCATCGAGCGCGAGACGTGGGCGCAGAAGACGGCGACCTACGAGGCGATGCGCGGCGCGGCCATGGCGGAAGTGGAGGGAAATCTTCCCTCCGACCATCTGGAGACCAAGTACTCGAGGGAGATTTACAAGGACATTCGCTCGCTCGAGTCGATGGTGGTGGAGAAGATGTTCGCGGAGATGAAGAAGAAGAAATGCATGATGAAGGTGATCAAGCGATATGAGAGCATGCGCAGGGAATTGGAGCCTACGGCCGCGGAGGAGAAGAACGCCATCCGCGAGGAGCTCAAAAAGAAGAGAAGCCCGGAATCGCACAATGCGGAGATCCCCGAGGGGAAGGTGCTTTCCATTCACCACAGCAACCAGCAGGCACTCATGCGCCTGCGTCGAGCCCTGTTCTATACCACCAACTACCAATCGGGCGGATCGGTGATCTGCGACGGGTGTTACCGCAAGGACATCACCTACCCCTTTCCACAGACGCGCGCGTTCCCGGAAGGCACCATCATGCGTTGCTTCGTAGGAAACTCCGAAATCCGCCACTTCCGTGGAGTCAAATGTTTGGGGTGCGTTGGGGCGATGAACCGTAGTGACCTTCCCGAAGCCCGGCACGCCGTTTGACGTAACCGGCGTTGTGGCGGGGAGTTTCAACCGTCTGTTCGCAATCCAGCAGCTGTTGAACCGGTGGCGGGGGTAGGATTCGGGGCCATATGTCACGAATAGTCCCCTTTCCATCGTGCTTCACTGTCCCAGTCAGTTCGAGCCGCAAGCTTTGAACTTCATCGCATCGCACTCCTTCCCAGCTCGCATGACCCTAATGTTATATGTTGTGGAGCAGGGACACCCTCACTACAAAACCTTCCCCGTGAACTTCCTTCGCAACACGGCAATCCGTGCCTGCAAAACCACGCACTTCCAGATTCTGGACATGGATTTGCGCATGACAAGTACTCGAGTTGGCGGGAAATCAGTCATAGCCAACACTTACGACGAGTTGAAGGCGCTGCCTTCGCTTATCACGGCCAGCAACACGTCCGCGGTTATTTTGCCCATCTTTTTCTTCAACCACACGACAGTGTTGGAGCATTGCAACTCGGTGGAGAATTGCGCTTTCCTGTACCGTCTCCGTCGCCCTGTCACAAATAGCACTAATTTCTACCAGCCCGAAAACAAGCTCGATTTGGTTGCCTGCGTCGCTACTGGCAACTGCGTGTCGAACAAGCGACTGGTTCGCACCCACGTGGCCCCCCAAATTCGAGTTGACGTGTAGATGTACGTGATGCCGGAATGGTTCGTGGCGTCGCCTTCGTCGCACGTGTCGCGCATTCGTTGCTTTATGACAGACTTCATGGAGCCGTACTTGTTGGTTCGTCTGTCGCCTCAGCTGCCGCTGTTCGACGAGCGATTCGTGAACTACGGCTACAACAAGGTGGAGTTTGTGGAGAACCTGCGTCAGGCGGGCTTCTCTTTCTTCATCCTCAACCACGCGTTCGCGATGGACTTTCCGCATCCGGAGTGAGCGTGGAGAGAGGGCGTGAGGCGTAGCACGGAGTTCCGGACGGCGTACCACGACATGCTGCACAGCAGCAACGGGAACCCCATGCGCAAGGTGTACAACGACCTGCAGAAGAAGTTCAATCGGGAGTTCCAGTATCGCGAGTCTTTTCCTGTGTGTTATCTGCGCCAGTTGGCGTACTACGAAGAGTTGTCGCATGTTTGTTACAAACAGGGCAAACGTACCGGATCCAGCTGTACACCGTCGACACGATCATCGTGATCATCATGCACGGGAAACCAAACTTGAAGAACATCCCGAACGACACCGGGTGCCCGTTCGTCGCGCAGATGCCCGCCGTCACCAGGTTCGCGCCCGCGCCCACCAGCGTGCCGTTGCCGCCGAAGCAGGCGCCGAAGGACAGCACCCACGCCAGTGTGTAGATGTCAAAGTCTACGTGTCAGCAACAGGGAAGAAACAAACCCAGCTCGGGGTGCTCCGCGAGGATCTGAATAATGGGGATCATGGTGGCAGTGAAGGCGATGTTGTCCAGCACGGAAGATGCCAGACCCGACACCCACAGAATCAGCATGTGCGCGATGAACGACTGCCACTTCTCAGGGGCGTGCTCGATGAGAGCGGAGACGCCGTTGCCAATGGCGCGAATGACTCCGAGTTCGTTGATGCCCTCGATCATGATGAACAGCCCGGCGAAGAAGACCAGCGTCTCCCATTCGAGCAGCTCGAAGGTGGCGTGGAGGTCCTCGTTCGTGCCGAGGAACAGACAGGCGAAGGCGCCGGCGATGGCGATGAACGCCGTGTCGATGTGATGGAACGAGTGCATGAAGAAGAGAACGATGACGGTGAGCAGCACTGTTCCGCACTTGGCCAAAAGCGGCTTGTTTTTGATCTGGTACTTCTCACGGAGCGAAGGATCGATTTTGAAGTCGGGGTGGGTGAGATCCTTGCGGTAATAGAAATAGACGAAGGGGTAAACAAACACCATACAGATCAGCACGCACGGCGTGCAGTTCTTGATGAAGTCGATGAAGCCGATATGTTCCTTCAGCATGTTGCCAATGATGATGTTTGGGGGGTCGCCGATCTGCGTTGCGGTGCCCCCAATATTCGAGTACATGACCTCCGGGAGCAGGAAGGGAATCGGGTTCACGTCCATCATCTTTGCCAACTCAATCGTCACAGGCGCGATCAACAGCATGGTGGTGACGTTGTCCAGGAAGGCGGAGCACACAGCAGTCAGCAAACACAAGCAGATGTTCAGCACCACGATCTTGCCTTTGCTCCACGTCAGCACCGAGACGGCCATGTACTCGAACATGCCGGTGGTGGACAGCATTTGGATCATGATCATCATGCCAAACAGCAGGCACAGCGTCGACGCGTCCATCCAACTCACCACCGTCGACAGCGCCGGCGCCTCCGACACGAACGACACCAACAGCAGCGTGACGAACGCGCCGATGAAGGCCACCACCGCACGGTTGATGACCTCCAGCAGCAGCAGCGCGTAGATCACGATCAGGATCAGCGCGCCCAGCAGCACGCGGTGCCGGCCGATCGGGCGCATGGCTTCGGCGTGCATCACAAAGGACACGGGCGCCGTGGAGTTGGTGGTCACCTTCACGAACACTGTGCTCTCCGTCTAGGCGTGAAGGAGGGGGGTTTCGCCCACCACGGGCAACACGTTGTCCAAAAAGTCGAACTCCTCCAGACTCTCCGTCTCCTTGGCGGGCGTGGACAGGATAGTCACCAGATCCCCGCGAGGAATCTCCGTTCCGTTCTTCAGTCCTTCAAACAGCTGGTACTGAAGCGAGTAGGGCGTTTCGCTGGTCTGTACGGCGACGCGCACCTCATACAGCCCGCGCGGCGAGGCGGGCAGTCTACGCTCACAGTCGCTCCATGTTCTCACTGGAAGTAGAGCGGCGAAGTGTTAATGATGGACTTGAAGCCGCCAGGGATGCTCATCGAGTAGCCCAGCATCGGCGTGGTGTGCAGGCCGTCGTCCTACGTTCGCACGCACTCGTCAGACCTACATAGGGCGTGAAGTGATGGAGGTTGAGGAGGAGGAGCACGCCGACGCACGCCACCAGCGTGATCGCCCAGATCACCCAGTCCTTCGGCGACAGCTTCGAGATGAACAGCGAGGGCTTGTCCTTCTCCAGCTCCTCCACCGTCGGCTCCTGCTGTAACGCCTCGTTCTTCAGCACGTTGTCGTGCTCATTGATGACGCGCTGGCGACGGCGCAGCTGGTGCGTGGTTCGCTGCATGGTGGTGTTGGGCATGATCACCATCACTCTCTCTGTCTTGCCGCAACACCCCGCCGACCCCACGTTTTGCTTGACCTCGAAGGGCTTGGCGGCGAGCGGGTCGGGAGGCGGCAGCATCATGCAACGCGTCAAGAAGTTGTCCATGAGGCGGAGGAAGAGGTGAGGCGTGTTGATCTTGCGCGCCGTGGACGAGAACCAGTTCTGGGACATCATCAGCGAAAAGGCCCGACCCATTTCATGCAGTCTTGATGTGAGCGAGAAGTCAAAGGGTTACTGCTGGGTGGAGGTGCAATCCACCGACCCCAGAACAAACAGGAAATAGCGAATGCCAATCTCGTCCTTCGCGCTCATCACCACGGGGTTCTTCACACGCACCAGCCCCACCAGCGGTTTCTTCAGCACCGCTGTCTTCGTCACGTACACCTTGCATCCCTCCTTCTTCGTCTCCGCTCTGTCTCTCACTCACACCTCTCATCCTCACGGCTGCAGCAGTGACGTCTCCGGCATGTCAAACAGGCGTAGCACCGGCTCGCGGATCTCCGGCGTGGACAGACCCTTCATCTCTGCCTCGTCCAGCAGCAGGTTCGCCACCTCGCTCAGCGAGTTCGCCTCCACGTCCAGCAGGATCACGCCGCTCTCCAGCGCGCGCCGCAGATCCGAGAACGCCGTCAGCGACACGGCAGACACCACGTTGTTCGCCTTGTCCTGCGGGTCAAATGCTGCATCCGCTCCCACTCCCGAGATCTCCTCCATTCCCGCGGCAAACCGGCCAGTGCCAACCCACTCGCCCGCGTCGCCGTTCAGCTCGTTCACGTCCACCACCAGACCGCTGTACAGGTGGCTCAGCGTGCTCTGGTAGCTGCTCAGCGAGTCCTGGTAGGACGCCGAGGCGGACGAGACCGTGTGCGGCGGCTGGATGGCGTCGGGGGCGGTGGCATCGCGCAGCGATGCGGTGATGATGTTGTGGGTCACCTTGGTGATGGTGAGCAGCAGGTCGAACACCTCGCCCGTCGCGCGGACCGCGCGGACCGAAGCCTCCTGGTTCAGTTTGGAGGACGGATCGGCGATGAGACCAAAGGACTCGCCGACCTTCTCCTTCGTCATCTCCTGCAGGTACTCGGGGTCTTTGCATCAATAAGAAGCGAATGGATTACCGATCATGACGAAGAGGTTCTCTCCCATGAAGTCCTCGCGATTCTTCAACTTGAAGAGTTGCTACTGCTTAGGCTCGTATCGTTAAGTGTACAGCCACAGCGGTCGTGTAGTTCAAGATGGTTCCCTTGCTATCATAACGGATTTGGGCGCCCTGCGTCTTTATGTTAGTCATTGAACAAGGATTCACGCTGCGAGTGCTTTGGTGTCCTCCCAGCTGCCCAAACACGTAATTGATCGAGGCGTGGTTGCCATACATTCCACTGCTTGCGTAGCTGCCATACGTGTCCCTAACCGTGATTCCAGGTGGCTAATTCGAGTACGAAGTCCCAACAAAGGAATCTTCCCAACGGCCCGTGCTACTCCATCACAAACGATGCGAATGTCCTTACCTTGAGTAAATACGTGGCAAATCAATCTGATTTCCCACTTCCTGGGTAGAATGCTCGACAACGCTAGGACCATGAAATGGTGAGAAAACACTCACTCGGAGGCAGGTCCCTGTTTCGGCGCCTCCTTGTTCATATCCACCATTTCGATACTCATCTTTTCTTTGGAACACAATTGGGCGTTTGCTTGAAACTGCCAGAAGAAGGGGTGGCTTTTTCCGGAAAGGGAGTGGGGAGTGGGAGAGGAGTTCTATGTGGGAGTGGGAGGGAGGAGGAGTGAAATGAGGGTTGATGAGGAGTATGGGCAAAAGAAAGGTGGGATGAAGAGAGCGATGCAGTGGATGATTATATGAGGGTGAAAAGAGGGGTAATCGTGTGGATGGGGAAATGGGGGTTCTTTCGGGTTGCATATAGTGGATGTGAATGGAAGAAGGAAGCGAAAAGAAGCTGTTGGTAGGCAAACGGCAGATGATGTGTGATTGGGTTCAAAGTGTGCAAGGAATGTGGTAACGAATTACAGGAAATGAATTGTTCTTGTTTGTTGACATCACGGAGTTGTTGAAGAATCAGAATGCAGTTTCTGTTGAACTCATAATGAGTGTTTTGGATAGGATAGGTGATTATGAGTTGTTGGAGAAACAGAAGGAAGGGTATGAAAGAGACTGAGGGAATGAAGCGTAGAGAGTGGTTTGACGAGTACAAAGCACGTGATCGGAATACTAAGGAGATTGTATTGATGGCAAGAGTGAAGAATGGATTGGATGTGAAGGGAATCGAATCACGCTTTCAACGACTGAAGAAATGCAGTAATGAGCATCTTGTGAGGTATATAGATGTTGTGAAGAAGGATGACGAGTTGTGGGTAGTGATTCCTTCCAGGGTTGACAGAATAGATTGTAATGGAGAATTGTGATTGCTATTCTCTCTCACAATTCATGAAGCATAAGGATTACATGACTGAGAGGCAATTACGTGAATTCGCTCGTGGTTGCTTATTGGGATTGAACTATCTTCATAAGAGAGGCATCGTGCATGGAGTAAGTGAATGATATTGGTAATGAGTGAATAGGACGTGAGACCAGTGAATCTGTTCCTGACTGAAGATGGTGTGGTGAAGCTGGGTTACTACGGACTAACAACACAGTCAGAGTATTATAGCATTAAGAAAACGGATTGTGATGGATTTCGCAGTTTTGCTCCTGAAGTGTATAGAGGGGATTATGGGATGTACAGTGATGTGTGGTCGTTTGGCATTGCTTTGATTGAAATGATGGACATGACGCCATATTCTGAGTATGAGAATTATCAAGTACTCACATTGAATAGAGTTTTTGTGCTGCCATTTGATAAGCATGACATTGGATCAGAAGAATTGAGTGATTTCCTTGAGAATTGTTTTATTGTGAAAGTGCCTAAAAGATGGAGTGTGAGTGATCTGCTGAATGTGAGTGTGATGGGATGAGAATGATGAGTAGCATCCACTTGTGAAGGATTGCAAAGGAGAGAATGATGCATTGATTCCATTCGTGAAGGTCCTGAAGTATCAAGAGTACTGTGAATGGGTACTGAAGAAGGATGTGAAGGGTTCGTATCTGCTCTTGTACAAGCATGATGGATTGTGTTGGTATCATGAAGGACTGATTGAGAAAACCCATTCTGTAATGGAAATGTGTTTGAGTAGAGTGATTGAAGTGAGTGTTGACTCACATCGTTTGTTGCGAGTGAATGGAGAGGATGTGAATGGGATTGAACGCAATCGAGTGTTGGATTTGAATGATGATGGAGAGCGATGGGAAGGCGATGTGCTTCACAATGAACCGTATGGTTGGGGCGTGTTGTATGACAGTGAGAACAGAATGGTGTATGAGGGATTCCGAATTGGAGAAGTGAATGTGTGTTATGGTACTCGGTATTACTCCGATATTGGAGTGATTGAATACGAAGGCGAATGGTGTGAAGGAAAGCGATGGGGAAAGGGCGTTCAGTTTGATCGTTACGGCAAAACTGTGTTTGATGGAGAATGGATGAATGATGAACAATTGAACAAGCGAGTTGTACTAAGTGAAGACAATCTACTCCTTCACAACCACATTGAAGACTTGATCATGAGTCACAACAGCTGCAATGGACCCGAATGGACTGCTCTCGATCTGTCTCTCATGTCCAAATTGCGACTGCTTGAAGTGGGTGATGAGTGTTTTGCGTATGTAAAGGAAGTGAAAATGATTGGCTTGAATCAATTGGAGAGTGTGGTGATTGGAAAGAACTGCTTTATTGTGCATAAGAATGATCCAGGGTCTGATACAAGCGGTCACTTCTATTTGAAGAATTGTGAGAGGTTGAGAGAATTGAAGATTGCTCGTTGGTCCTTCTCTGATTACTCCATATGTGAGATTGAAAACCTATCGTCTTTGGAAGTGATTCAAATGGGAGAAGTGAATAAGGAAAGCAGTAATTTCTATAATGCTTCGTTGGAATTGAAGAGTGATTCTCAAAGGATGAACTGATGAATAGACTTACCCAAGTTGAAATCACTTCTGTTTGGTTGTCATAATTTCTGTGATTGTTCTTATGCCGTGTTTGAGAGTGAATCTACCAGAAGGAGAATGATGGGTAGATTTGCCTGAATTGACTTCCATTCAACTTGGTTTCGATGCATTCTGGTTCAAGGGTGTACGGTCTAGTAGATTGGTCATGCGAAGTGGTGATGATGAAATGAGATGATGAATAGACTTGCCTAAACTTGCATCGCTAACTACTGATGGAGAAGACAATCGCGTATTCTACAGTCCTTCGTCCATCATTCTGAAGGGTATTCCTTTTCTCTCTGTCCTCACCAATAGACATGCCCTCTCTCACTACGGTCACTCTTAACACGGAGTTTGTTTTCAGATGCAAGAAAAACGTTCTTACCAAGAGTTCCATTTCCTCGTCTCCCTCATTCCTAGACATTACTCCCGCTCTTTCTTACTATCTCTCATTTCCTCTTTCTTTCACACACTTCTCATCAATTCCATCCACTCTCCGCATCGCAGCGTTTTTCCATTATGCACATCACATTCCATTCCTCTTCTCTCTTCATCGACTTCACATCATCAAAAAACGCTTCATTTCCCTTAATCACCATCTCCACTCCAATACTGCAATTCTTCATACTACAACACTACTTTCTATCCTATTCATTCCAAATCCATCTCCCTCACTTCAAAACCACCCCTCCCCAATCCAACAGATGTCATTATCCCCATATCCTTCCTCAAATACCATGTCAAATCAACCAACTCCACCAGAGAAGAAGAATAAGAACAACACCACGGAGTAATCATATGTACTTCTTCATTTCATCGTAGACTGCTAAACATGTCAAAGGACACCCTGAATCATCATATTCATACCTTCCCTTCCCCATATTTCCTATTAAATCATCAGGAACATGGCTTTGGAGTGATTGAAGGAACAGCAAGAGCAAATTCGTCATTGTTACTGGAGGTCACCGAGAATCGGATTGTAGTTGCAGATACAGAAAGGAAGGAGTTGTTGAGAGTGAATGAGATCATTGGGGAGCCGCTACAACGTAGTACCGTGCTAGACAGAAATGGCAATTCATTTGAAGGATGTGTAAACCATAACGAGCCCTTTGGATGGGGAGTGCTGTATGACAAGGATCACAACAGAATGTATGAAGGATTTCGGATCGGAGAGAGCAGCAGCTGCTTTGGAACGAGTTTTGATCCCGAGAATCACCATGTGCAGTATGAAGGGGAGTATTGCAACGGAAAGCGATGGGGAAGGGGAACCCAGTACGACAAGATGGGCAAGGTTGTGTTCGACGGGGAATGGCTGAACGATGAGCGTCTGGAGAGGAGAGTCAAGATTGCATCCCATGATGACCTCTTCCACACCCAAATCGAAGAGCTAACCATCGCCAATGGTGCCTGCAACGAAGACGACTGGAAGACGCTCGACCTGACCGCCTTGTCCCTGCTTCGCCGTCTCGTCATCGGCGAAGATTGTTTTGACAAGGTCAAGGAAGTCAAGATCACAGGCCTTGCCCAGCTGGAGGAGGTAAGCATAGGCAAGAACTGCTTCCTGAACGGCGGTCGTGGGCACCTCGAGCCGACGTCGTTTGCACTGAAGGATTGCCCCAAGGTGAAGACGCTGACCGTCGGGTATCAGAGCTTCTATTTGTTCGGGCGATGCGAGCTGGAGATCCTTCCCTCATTGGAGGTGATCGCTGTTGGTGGCTACTGTTTCCAGTGCTGCGGCGAGGTGCGCGTCGCCCACCTGTCTGCGCTGAAGAAGGTGAGCATCGGCAAGAACAGTTTCGCTCAGAGCACGCTGAACCGCGGCGCGTTCTGTCTGGAGGACTGTCCGGAGGTGGAGACGCTGGAGTTGGGCAAAGGCGCCTGCTACAACGCGCTGCGCTGTGTAGTGAGAGACAACCCAAAGCTGCGCCGTGTGGTGCTGAAAGAGGGCTGTTTCCACGCCGCGACGGAGCTGACCCTGTCCAACGTGGACGGTCTGACGGAGCTGCACGTCGGAACCCGCTGCTTTGCTGCCATGCCCGCAGCGGAGGACGCGATGAGAACGCTGCGACTCAGCCATTTGCCCGGTTTGAAGGAGGTGACGATCCAGAACGGGAGCTTCTCTTTCTGGGGCGGATTGGAGCTGGAGGACCTGACGGCGCTGACGCAGGTGACGGTGGGCGACGCGTGCTTCGCGCTGGATCCGGAGAAGGGGTCGAAGGAGGAAAAGTGTCCAAAGGGGCGGTTTGTGCTGAAGGACTGTCCGAAGGTGAAGAAGCTGGAGATCGGCAAGACGTCGTTCCTGTCCTGCGGCGCGTGCGAGCTGTCGAACCTGCCGGCGCTGAAGAGCATCTCCATCGGCAGTTTGAAGTACGCTGATTTGCAGAGAGGCTTTCCCGCCGCGTCGCTGGAACTGCGAAGTATGGTTGGATGGAGTGTGATCAATAGACTTGCCGAAGCTGCGAAGCGTGCTGCTGGGCGGTTGGGTGTTCGCCACTGTGAAGCGTGCGGTGTTTGAGGGTTTGATTGAAACAGAGGTTTCATGGGCAGATTTGCCGGAGTTGAAGAGCATCCGGTGTGGATTGAACGCGTTGGTCTTCCTCAAGGATGACAAGGACTCTACATTGGTCATGCGAAGTGGATTCCGCCGTGCGTGGTGAGAAATAGACCTGCCGAGTTTGAAGAAGCTCACTGCTGTGAAGGGCGCGATGAACATGGGCTTGTCGCTGACCTTTGTCCATCATATGGTGCTGGAGAGTGATGGAGGTGGAGTGGGATGAAGAATAGACATGCCGGCGCTGAGCCATGTGAGTTTGCCGCATCCGTTCCGTTTCAAGGATGACATCCAAGCCAATGGTGGGAATGAGAAGGGGAAGTGATGGAGTAGATATTGGCGAGCTGCAGCGCTACGTGACCGATAGAGAGAACTCGAGGGAGGGCTGTCCCATGATGTTGTGTGTTTGTTGTATCCATGCTATTTCTGAGTGGAGCAATACATGAAGACGTTACTCTTGATTGGAGCAAACAACATTCAAGAACACGAATCACGATTAGAGCAAGCGATTCACAAGAGCACCACTCACCACTGCAAAAAGCAACACCCAAAGACACCCCTTCCAATTAAAACAAACAACACACTAAAGAGAGTTGAGAATAGTGTTCACAATGGTAATGGTGCTCTTGCAGTCCTTGCTGTTCACCCACACCTAACATCAAGAGAACATAACAAGACTACATAACCGTTCAAGCCAACTGCACACTCATACGGAATCTGGGAGCCGATGGTTCGGAGCGTATCGTCCTTGGGATCGACGAGTCTAGAGGTAACACCATACACTAATGCCAACTTCCTTGCATCCTCGATGGACACTTTAAACACGTTTCCGCCAGTGAGCTCTCCAAACAGCGAGCTCCCGTTTACCCACTCGGATTTCGGTCCGTTCGACACGATACAGGTGAGATCGGGTTGCATTCCGGGGAACGCCTGCAGCACGCGGCAGTACACGAGGGATCCCGGCTAGGCATCATCCGCAGGAACGGAAGGAACCTTTAAGTAAGGCCTATTCCGCTTGGTGGCTCCCTCGAAGGCGACCGTGTTCAGCCTTCCGGTGTGCGAAGAATTGAGCTCCACTTCGTATTCTTCAGAGAACACGTGCGTAACCACGCCAATCACGCAGTCATTCACTTGGGGAACATAGACTATGGAATTACGTTCTCAGCGACTCCCTATACACTTCATGCTCTGCAAGGACCCAAACAAAGCAGATTTGTGCGAGAACAAACAGTGATGAAAATCGGGTCTCCTTTTGGAAAGCGTGTACAAGAAACAGACAACCACCAATCCCGGTTGGACAGTTCTTCGCGGATCACGCCCATCACCCTACCCCATCATTTCGTCGCAACACTACAACGCATCCGTTGTCCCGCTGGGCAGCTGATACCCGAAGAGTTCCTTCAGCCCCTGCTTCCACACCCGTTTCCTCTCGTTCTAGTGCTCGTCCGCGCCTGCAGCACCCACCAGCAAGAATGCGATCACCTGCATGTCGTTCTGTTCCTTGGCCCGCGCCGCCACCTTCTCCTGCTCCTCCTCCCTTGCCCTCCTCCGCAGCCGCTCCCTCGTCTCGCTCCTCCGCCGCGCCAGCAGCGCCTGCCCCTCCTTCATTTGCATCCTCACCACGTCGTCGTGCAGCAACAACAGCAGTTGGTTGTCCTCCTGCAGTTGCATCGCCACGTTCGCCATCACGTCCACGAACGCGAACATGTCCACCTCCTCCTACGCCTCACGCCTGTGAATCGCCCGCACCGCCTCCAGCGTCTCGCTGAGCCGAATGTCCTTCACGATCCCTACGGCTCACGCCCGCCGCTGTCTCGCACAGTGGCGCCCGAAGTGCCGTGGGCGTGTGGGTCGGTATAGCTTGAGACGCAGCTCCGTGTTGAAGCGCGCCTCGATCTGGTCCAGTAACTCCAGCACCATCTCCGCGGGCACGAACAGGTGGCAGTCTGGGACTGAGAGGGAAAACCGGTGCGCACCGTTTTGTTTGACTTCGTACTGCATGGCTTCGCTGAAGTAGACGAGACACTCGGAGAGCAGCCCGGAGCTGATGGGGCTGATGCCGAACACGTCCTGGCCCTGCAGTGAAGAGGGGTGAAAAGGTGTACGAGAATGTAGAGGAGAATGTGATTCGGGTCGTTCATCACGTGAAGGAAGTAGGCGTTCAGTAAATCTTCAGAGAATGGTTTCTACAAGTGATGAGGTGGCTGTGATCGTGCGTTGCACACGTAATCCGGCATGAGCACCTCGTGGAACCACTACGCTAAAGAGGGCGAGAATCGATAACCTGGCTGAAGTACATGTAGGCGTCGCGCATGGTTTCCCACTCCAGCGGATTCTCTAGCCATGACGAGAATGGGCAGCAATCACTCGAATAAATGAAATGCGACAGTCGCTCGCAGTAGACCTCGTAGTTGTAGTCGGAATACTAGGCGTGAAGGCGCTTGGAAGCAAAGACCCCCGCCAAGTACTTCTTTGAGCGCTTGTCCAGGTGGTTGTGGGAGTGCTTGCGTGGATAGCAGAGATTGTGGTATCGCGTGTACGTGAGGGGATCGTGAAGGTAATAATGGCGGCATTCAATTGCAATGAATGCAACTCCGCCGAAGAGGGCGATCCACTTCCATTTGTTGGACTTCTTGGCGCCCTGGGCTGCATCGGTTGTTGCAGCGCCTGAAGCGCCCTTTCCCGCTTGACTATAGTATTAGCACGTTAAGGAGTGTGATATACGCCTTTGCGCCCTGAGCCAGCTCTACATGTTACATTCCCCGTTTCGTTTCCCACCTGCAGTCGCCTTGGTTGTTCTCTCAGCTGTACTGAAAAGCTTGTACTACCCATAACACGAAGAAGCGAGCTGTACAAATGACGAAGGGCGATAGCACCGAGCTGCTGGCAACTTGCATACCACACGCTATGACATTAGAGGATGCGCCTATGCGATCTACCAGCATCAGCACAATGCAAAACTGTTTCCCTCCAAAACAAAGGATGGCATTCTTGCGACTCTTTTCTATAAATTGGTGAGGGAAGAACAAAGAGAAAGCAGCCCATCCCTCATTCTCCTCACCCTGCTTCCCATCCATCCTCTTTTCAATTTAGCAGTGAAATCAAAAAACAAAACCCCAATCCTCTCACTCCCGAAGGGGACAGATTCTTCTTTTCCGAGACAATTCGGGACCGAGAATGTCGACAAAGGACAGAATTGCGTACTTTTATCATGGTAGGAGGCGCGGGCTTGATTTCCAACGGATTAGGAGACTTGGGCAACTACTACTACGGCCCCGGGCATCCGATGAAGCCGCAACGTCTGCGACTGACCCACAACCTTCTGTTGACCTATAAATTGTACCGCTTTCTTGAAGTTTATGTGGATCGTGGCGCCGAGGATTCATTTGCATAGAAACCACACAAGGCCTCTCCCGAGGAGCTGATGGAATTCCATTCGGAAGACTATATCCGCTTTATGCAGAGAATCAACCCAGGGATCATAGATGACTACAAGGAGCAGATGATGAAATGTAATTCAACATCCAGTCGTTCACGGCGTAGTTGCCTTTTCAAATGAGTCGGACAATCCCGTTTTCGACGGCATGTTCGACTTTTGCCAAATGTACTGTGGCGCTTCCATCGGTCACTTCCTCTACAAAGATTAATGAGTAGACGCTGCGTCCAGACTGAATCAGGGTTTGAATCAGATCTGCGTGAACTGGTCAGGCGGCCTGCACCACGCGAAGAAGGCGGAGGCCTCGGGCTTCTGCTACATGAACGACATCGTGCTGGCGATCCTGGAGCTGCTGAAGCAATTCCCTCCATCGCGCCTGACATTGTAGAGTGTACCCGCGCGTGATGTACATCGACATCGACATCCACCACGGCGACGGCGTGGAGGAGGCCTTCTATCTCACCAACCGCGTGATGACCGTTTCATTCCACAAATACGGCAACTACTTCCCCGGCACGGGCAACGTGTCGGACGTGGGTCTGGAGAAGGGCAAGAACTACGCGGTGAACGTGCCGCTGAAGGACGGCATGACGGACGAGGCGTACAAGTACATCTTCGAGCCGGTGGTGAAGAAGTGCGTGGAGGTGTTCCAGCCGGGCGCCATCGTGTTGCAGTGCGGCGCGGACTCCGTCACGGGCGACCGGCTGGGCTGCTTCAACATGTCGCTGCACGGCCACGCGAACTGCGTGGACTTCGTGCGGAACCTGCGCATTCCCCTGCTGGTGCTGGGCGGCGGCGGGTGCGTGATGAGAGGGTGCGTGAGGCGTAGTTACACCATCAAGAACGTGTCGCGGACGTGGGCGTTCGAGACGTCGGTGCTGCTGAACAAGGAGGTGGACAACAACATCCCGTACAACAACTTCATCGAGTGGTACGCGCCCACGTACCAGCTGCACCTGGTGCCCACCAACATGGAGAACAAGAACAGTCGCGAGTACCTCGACAACCTCTTGTGAGTGTGGCGGTGGGGCGTGAGGCGTAGTCGCGACATCACCGAGCACCTGCGCGCGATCGAGGGCGCGCCGTCCATCGCCATGCAGGAGACGCCGCGCATCTGGAACACGGAGCGAGCGGAGCGCGAGGACCCCGAGCAGCGGCCAGACAGTGGGCGTGGGACGGGGGCGTGAGGGATAGAGCAGTGCCTGGACGAGCACCGGCGCAGCGAGAGCGAGTTCTACGACGGGCCGACGGACATCGACCACGGCGACGGAGCGAAATGGGCTGTTTGTTGAACAAAGAGAGGAAATGCGCTTTGTGTTGCCAATGCCTCTGGAGATGGAGTCCATCCAGTCCTCGTGCTGTCTCTCCCTACGCCTCACGCCGCCTCCTCTCGCGCACCGCACCGTCGCCTTGTCCACCAGCTCCATGTCGTCCTCCAAGCCCTTCTCCTCCAGCTCCTTCATCCGCATGTCCGGCTTCGGCGCGGCTGCCTGTGCCGCCTCCACCTCGCGCATGTGGCGCATCTCCTGCTCCGCGTAGTCGTCCATCGAGCGCGTGGGCAGGTTCCACCAGGGCTTGAACACGTCGGCCTTGATGCTCTCGCGCGTCACCGACAAATCCCTGCCAATCTTCAGCACCTGCATGGGCTTCTGGCTCGCCGCCTCGTAACCACGTCTACCACTCACATACCTGACATAAGCCGACGCCACCTCCTGGCGAGGGTCCTTGCCCGCCTCCTTCATCTTCTCCATGTAGCGAAGAATCTCGAGCTCCTGTGGAATGCTGTCGAGATCGTTCAGACACTTGCGCGCGCAGCTCTGCAGGGCCAGGATCCACTTCTCGCGCTCCAGGTCCTCGTCCACGATGCCTCCCTTCTCCTTCTTCTCCTACGGGTGAAGATGCTGATGCGTCACCACTTCCATCATCTTTATCTCCGCGAGGCGCTTCTCGCACTCTTTGTCAACGCGGTAGCGACGGATCTTCTCGTCTCGCGCCTTTGACATATCGGGCTTGGTTTGCTTTTCCGCCATTCTACGCTCAGGAACAGCACCTATAAACCTACTCCAGGTAGTACTCGTACTGCTTTTCGTCGTCCTTCTCCAGAATCTCGCAGCGTCTCAACACGTCCAGAAAGGATTCGATGTAGGACGTGGCCCTTTCCAGTCGCTGGAGACGGTCTTTCATTCCCTTCTGGAGCACGAAGGACAGGTAATACCCCACCATCAGGTATTTGATATCGTCTGTGCCTTCAACCCATTTCAATAAAACTACCAGTGGAGATATCCTTGATTGTCTCGTTGATGGAGAAGACATGCTCTCTTCGGATCTGCAATTCGCACTCCTTCGCGTGCTTCTCGAGACTCTCAATCAGCTCCCCGCCCGTTGGATCGGTTGGCTTGAAGTACTCTGTGCTCAGACGATTGTACTCCTTTTGGCACTGGGCGAAGAGGGTCTCGAGAGAAGACACTGTGGGTGAGATGACACGACTTCACGGACCTTTCGTTGCGGCTTCCATAACTAGAATCTGGAACAAACAGTCCTTATGATTTGATGAAAGAGGAATAACACGAACTGAGACTTTTAGTTTACCAGTCATCATCATCACCACCGAACAGACCGCCTCCGCTCATGTCCACATCCTCCTCCTCT
>OIWT01000496.1_pt1 | contig 54808 bp, 41 predicted proteins | sample 1587701 | NCBI WGS metagenome assembly OIWT01 (sample SAMEA3888904, study PRJEB22519) | human gut metagenome | biome: human gut; feature: human-associated habitat; material: faeces | place: Denmark | collected 2009
ATCTTCCGAGCGCGCCGGAACATCCGATTGTTGTGCGCCACGAGGAAAACCGTCCGCAGCCGCGCCGCGACCGCGAGACAGAAAAAGGAATGGCCTGCGTAATCGGACGGCTTCGCCCATGCAATGTGTTCGACATCAAGTTTGTTTCGCTCAGCCACAACACAAAGCGCGGAGCGGCCCTTGGCGGAATCCTGAACGCGGAGCTGCTCAAGGCAAAGGGATTTTTTGACAATCTTTAGAAAAAAATAATTTGGAAACGGTGGTTTTTTAGAAAAACCGCCGTTTTTTTTGAAAGGGGATTTTAAGGGGAAAACTTTGTTTGCCCCTTAGGAGAAAGGGTAGGCCGCAATGAAATGCGGACGTAGGGAAAGGCTTTTCCCAAAAACTTGAAAATTCAGCTTAATTTTAAATTTTTTTGTTGCCTTTTGGGGCGGATTTTTATATTTTTGATAGTACAAAATAGAAATTAATTTAAGAGGTAAATAAAGAAAATGGCTAAACAGTTGTTATTTAATGAAGATGCAAGAAAAAAGTTGCTTTCTGGCGTTGAGCAGATTGCAAAGGCTGTAAAGGTTACGCTTGGACCTTGCGGCCGAATGGTTATGCTTGATAAAAAATACGGTGCGCCGACAATCACAAAGGACGGTGTTTCTGTTGCAAAGGATATTGAGCTTGCTGATCCTTATGAAAACATGGGCGCTCAGTTTGTCCGCGAAGTTGCTTCTAAAACAAATGATGATGCCGGCGATGGAACTACAACCTCTACAGTTTTGGCTTATGCGCTTGTCCGCGAAGGATTTAAGTCTGTAGCCGCAGGAATGACTCCGATTGAAATTAAGCGCGGTATCGACAAGGCTGTTTCAACTGCTGTCGCTGAAATTAAAAAGAACGCAAAACCTGTAAAGGATTCTGCCGACATAAAGAGCATCGCTTCTATTTCTGCGAATAATGACCCTGAGATCGGTAATCTTATTGCTGAGGCGATAGAAAAGGTTGGAAAAGACGGTGTAATCACTGTTGAAGAATCTAAAAATATGAACACAACCGTTGATACTGTTGAAGGCATGCAGTTTGACCGCGGTTATATTTCTTCTTATTTTGTTACAGACCGTGAAAGAATGGAAGCGTCTTATTCTGATGCCTACATCTTGATTTACGACAAGAAGATTTCTTCTATGAAAGATTTGCTTCCATTGCTTGAGAAGGTTGCAAACGCAGGCCGTTCAATGGTTATCATCGCTGAGGATGTTGACGGCGAGGCTCTTACTACTTTGGTTTTGAATACAATCCGTGGAACAATCAAGGTCTGCGCTGTAAAGGCTCCTGGATTTGGCGACCGCAGAAAGGATATGCTTCAGGATATCGCTATCTTGACTGGCGGACAGGTTGTTTCAGAAGAGGTCGGCTTGAAGCTTGAGACAGCGGATATTTCTGTTCTTGGACAGGCGAAATCTGTAAAAATTGACAAGGATAATACAACAATTGTCGGCGGCGCAGGCGAAAAGTCTGTTATTGCAGACCGCGTTGCAGAAATTAAAAAAGCAATTGAAAAATCTACATCAACTTACGACAAGGAACAGCTCCAGAAACGTCTTGCAAAACTTGCAGGTGGCGTAGCTGTAATCAACGTTGGCGCTACAACAGAAACGGAAATGAAAGAAAAGAAATTCCGCGTTGAAGATACAATCGCCGCGACACGCGCCGCTCTGGAAGAAGGCATTGTTGCCGGAGGCGGTATCGCTCTTGTTGAGGCGGCAAAAGTTCTTGAAAAAGTTCCTGCAGAGCTTTCTGAGGATGAAAAAGTTGGCTACAAGATTGTTCGCCGCGCATTGGAAGAACCAATCCGCCAGATTGCGGACAATGCCGGCATTGACGGCGCTGTAGTTGCTGAACGCGCAAAAACAGAAAAAGAAGGTGTGGGCTACAACGCTTACACTGGTGAATGGGTAAATATGATTCAGGCTGGAATTATTGACCCTGCGAAGGTGACAACTTCTGCCCTGATGAACGCCGCTTCTATCGCAGGCACATTGCTTACAACGGAATGCGCTATCACAGACATCCCTGAACCAAAAGCCCCTGCGGCTCCATCCCCAGACATGGGCATGGGATACTAAGGCGGTAGAGCCCTAGGATTCAATCCACTGGGTGTCAGTTTTGCACAGCAAAACTGAAGGCAAAAGAGAAAAAACTTGCTTTCAAGAGAAATAACTCTTTTGCCAGGATACTAAGGCGGTAGAGCCCTAGGATTCAATCCATTGGATGTCAGTTTTGCAAAGCAAAACTGAAGGCAAAAGAGGAAGAAACTTGTCTTCAGGAGAAATAACTCTTTTGCCAATTTTGATGTGCAAAAAGCCGGTATTCATTTGCGAATGCCGGTTTTTTTTTGTATATTAAATATATGAAAAATAAAGTCGCAGTCGTTTTTTTTAGCGCGCTTTTTGCAGTTTTAGCCGTATCTGCCGCATTAAGGTTTACGGTTTTTAAAAAAGCCGGAACTGTCCGGGCGAAGGTTGTAACTCCGCTGGCCGCAGATAAAATTGAAAATGAGTCAGAAACTACCGCCATTTCCGGCGAGAATGTTATGATGACATCTTTTATTCCTCTTCTTTCCACCGAAACCTTAATAAGCGCGCTTACGCTTGATTTTGATGGCGACAACCTTGATGACCAGATTGTCGCTGTCCATAAAGCCGGTTCAGAAAATCTTTATCTTATCGCCGGACTTTATAATTCACAGTCGAATTCCTATGAGCGTGTCGCGGAAATCTCTACGGATATTTCACGTGAAAGGACTTTTTCATTTAATTCTGTTGATATGATTGGAAACCACAGGAACGCGCTTGTCTATCAGGGTGTAGACAACAGCGGAGATTCCGTTATGAAAATCTATATGTGCGAGAGAGATAAAAATTCCGTGGAGCTAAAAAAAATCGGAGATTTTAAATCGGATGGAACTATTTTTATTGTTCAGACGGAACGTTCGGAAGCGTATGAGCTTTCTCAGACCCACGGCCAGAGTTTTACAGTGTGGGTCTACAGTTCGGATAAAACTGACGAGCATAAGTCCTCATCGGTTGCAATCGGACAGATTCAGACTGAGTACACATGGAATGAAAGCGAGCAGAAGTATACGCAGAGCCGCCAGATTCGTGTTACGGGAAGCAGGCTTGCCGCCAGGGAGCTTGCGCGCATTCAAAACGGAAGCGTAGCGACATTTGCTGAATATCTTGACGGATTGTGGTACAAGACTTCCAGCACTGATTCATCGGCGTATTACATATACTTCAATTACGGAACAAAAGAAGTCATCTTCCTTTCAAATGATACTGAAGGGGTTTATTCCTGGGAAAATTCAAGCCTGCGAAGAAGCGGAATCTATCTGACACTTGTGAATTCAATCATATCCAGCATGAAGCGTCGTCTGGATATTATGCTTACCGGTATGAACGAGGTGTATATCCGGGTTCACGAGGACGTAGGGCTTTTGATAAAAGAAAATAACCATTGGGACGGAACATACAAGAAGATGTCGTTTCAAAGTACATTCGGCGAAGGAAAAATAAACTATCCTCATCCTGAATATGAAAAAATCCTTTCTGATGCAAAAGACTGGACCGATGAGGAAAACCGCAGGATTACTTTTAAAAATGGAAACTATACTCTTGTAACCCCGGAAATGGAGGAAAAAGGAGCTTATCTTATTGATACAGTTGGCGTTTTTCCTGTAATCCAGTTTCGTTCGGAAAACTCTAAAAAGTCAAGTCTTCTTCCGGCGTATGCGATGCAGTTTAAGACAACCGAAGAGCTTGTTCCTGCAAAAAAACGCGGCCAGAAGCCTGTTGTAAAAAAGACGGTTGATAAAAATACAATAATAATGTCGCCGGTAAAACTTTCTCCGGATACCTGCTACGCGACTGACGGAATGAAAATCACCATTACAAAGTCTGAAAAACAACCATAAATTCAGCCTTGAAAAATTCGGCATTCGGGCTAAATGAAAAAAACTTAAGTTTTTAACATTGAATAAGACTCTTATCGTCATTATAATTATCTATTATGACTGCAAATGAATTACGCTCAAAATATATTGAGTTTTTTAAGAGTAAAAATCACGTTGAAATTTCTGGACAGTCTTTGATTCCGGAAAATGATCCTTCAGTTTTGTTTACAACTGCCGGAATGCATCCGCTTGTTCCTTATCTTTTAGGAGAAAAACATCCTTCTGGAACTCGCCTTACAGATTATCAGAAATGCATCCGCACAGGTGATATTGATGAGGTGGGCGACCCTAGCCATCTTACCTGTTTTGAAATGCTGGGAAACTGGTCGCTGGGCGATTATTTTAAAAAAGAATCAATCGGCTTTTCCTATGAATTCCTTACAAGCCCAAAATGGCTCGGTCTTGATCCGCGTAAAATTTCTGTGACGGTTTTTGCCGGCGATGATAATGCTCCCCGCGATGAGGAAGCCGCTACTTACTGGAAAGAGAACGGAATGCCGGAAGACAAAATCGCATATCTTCCTGCATGCGACAACTGGTGGGCTGCAGGTCCTACAGGTCCATGCGGTCCTGACACTGAGATTTTCTACTGGGTTGGAGAGGGGCTTCCTCCTGCCGGCTCTAACAAAGGAACGGACAGCGAGAACTGGATGGAAATCTGGAACAACGTTTTTATGCAGTACAACCGCGTTGATGAAAAAACTCTTGTGCCGCTTCCAAAGAAAAATGTCGATACCGGAATGGGTCTTGAGCGCACAAACTGTATATTGCAGGGAAAAACATCGGTATATCTTACTGAGGTTTTCCAGCCGATTATTAAAAAGGTTGAGGAGCTTTCTGATTATACATACGGCGCGGACGCAGAAAAAGATAAGAGCGTGCGAATTATTGCAGATCATAGCCGCGCTTCTGTCTTTATTCTTGGAGACCAGAAGGGTGTTTCTCCTTCAAATGTAGGCGCGGGCTACGTTCTTCGCAGGTTGATACGGCGCGCGGTCCGACACGGAATGAAGCTTGGCATAGAAAAGGAATTCCTTGCGGAAGTTGCTGCGGTTGTTGTTGAAAATTTCAAGGGCGCATATCCGGAGCTTGAGCAGAACTCTGAAAAAATTTACCGCGAGCTTACAGCTGAGGAAGCGAAATTCCGCACAACGCTCAAAAAAGGAGAGGCCGAATTCCAGAAGCTTCTTCCAAATCTTATGAAAAATCCAAAGAAGATTATATCTGGAAAAGTTGCATATAATCTTTATGAAACATACGGCTATCCTCTTGAGCTTACCCAGGAGCTTGGCGCGGAAAACGGATTTACAGTTGATGTTGAAGGCTTTATGGCTGCGGAAAAGAAGCATCAGGAAGCCTCAAAATCGCTTGACGCAGGAAAGGCAAAAGGCGGACTTGCGGAGCAGTCGGACATCACGACTAAATATCATACGGCAACTCACTTGCTTCAGCAGGCACTGGTTGATGTTCTTGGCGATGAGGTTGCCCAGAAGGGTTCTAATATAAATAATGAGCGTATGCGCTTTGACTTTACTTTCGGCCGTCCGATGACAAAAGAGGAAGTTCAGAAGGTTGAGGATATCGTAAACGAAAAAATCAACGAGGATTTGCCTGTGACAATGGAAGTTATGCCGCTGGACCAGGCCAAGGCTGAAGGCGCGAAGGCTCTTTTCGTCAATAAATACGGCGAGCAGGTAAAGGTCTACACAATCGGCCGCGATTCTAAAAAGGACTGGTATTCAAAGGAAGTTTGCGGCGGACCGCACGTTCAGCATACGGCGCAGATTGGAAAATTCAAAATTGAAAAAGAACAGTCTTCTTCCGCCGGAGTCCGCAGAATCAGGGCTACAATCAGCGGAGGTCTTCCGCTTGATAAATAGATAATCCAAGGGCGAAATTTGAGGCCACAGATATTTTTTTACAAAAAACCAAAAAAAATGTAACTATTTTTGCATTTTGTTGGTTTTATGGTGTAAAATATAAAAAATAAAAAAAAGGATTTAATATATGAAACGTTTTGCAGTTGCATTTTTAGCTTTATTTATGTGTGCGGCAGTTTTTGCACAGAACGATCTTCAGGTTCTTGCAGTGGTGAAACTTAATAAAAATGAGTCAATTTCACTGAAACAGATAAAAACCCGTGTTGAAATGTATGAAAAGCAGAGAGGTGCGGTTCTTTCTGTTGATGACAGAAAAAAAGTTCTGGATGCCTTGATTCAGGAAAAACTGGTTCTTCAGGCTGCGCAGAAGTCTGGAATTTCACTTACGGACAGTCAGATTGAGCAGATGTTCCTTCAGCAGGTGAGCCAGCAGCTTTTGGGAAGAAATGCAACACAGTCGGAGCTTGAAACCCTTATCAAGCAGCAGACAAATCTTTCGCTTGATGATTTTATGAAGCAGCAGATTGGAATGTCAGTGGCAGAATATAAAAATTACCTGAAAAATCAGACTCTGGTGCAGCAGTACATTCTTCATCAGCGCGAAAACGAAATAAAATCAGTGGCCGCTACAGACGAGGAAATCCGTGCCTTCTATGAGCTGAATAAATCTCAGTTTGTATGGACTGATATGATGAAGCTTTATATGGTTGTTATTCCTAAGGATAAAGATTCAGAGGCGGCCCGTGTAAAGGCCAATGATCTTTTTAATAAGCTGAAGGATAAAAAACTTACTGTAAACCAGATGACTGTTGAGTCTAAAAAAGAAAATTCCGGATTCCAGTCTGGCGAAATGCTTATAAATAAAAATCAGGTCAGCGCGCAGCAGCTTGGAATTTCCTATAAGGATCTTCTTTCGCTTTTTGACAACAATGTAGGATATTTTTCTGCTGTCGGCGAGTTCGATTCTCATTTCCAGTTTTATACAATTATCAAAAAATATGACGCAAAGATGCTTTCTTTGAGCGACGTTGTTCAGCCTGATTCAACAACAACTGTATACGATTATATCAGGAGCTCTTTAGGACAGCAGAAAGTTATGCAGTATTTTACGGTTGCCGCGCAGGAAATTGCTAAGGATCTTGATACAGAGGCAAATGTTGAAAGAAAAAAGACTGGTGATGCTTTGACAAAACTTCTTTCTTGGTAAGGCAGGGGGAAGTTATGTCTAGAAGAATAAGCCGGATTCTTGCTTTTCAGGCTTTGTATTCATGGGATGTTGCAGGCGTTGACTTGGAAGACCTTGTTTCTTTTTCATGGCTTGAACGCGATGTTTTTGACGCTTCTGAAGTAGGCGAAGATTCTTCCGAGGAAATAAAATACTGTCTTCAGGAAAAGCAGATGAGCCAGTTTGAAAAGCTTGCTCCTGCGAAAAAACAGGAAGTCTTTGATTATGCAAGGCTTCTTGTGAATGGAACTGTTGAAAATATTTCGCAGATTGATGAGTTGATAAAGAATAATCTTTCTTCAAAGTGGACAATTGAACGCTTGAATAAAGTTGCGCTTGCGGTGATTCGCATGAGCGTATATTCGCTGCTTTATCAGAAGGATGTTGATCCGAAAATTACAATCGATGAGGCTGTTGAGATTGTAAAAGACTATGGCGAGGATGAGACTCATAAATTTACAAATGCGATTCTTGACCATATCAGCAAAGAGCTTGCGGAGAAAAATTCCTAAATGACAAAAAAATCGGTCAGAAATCTTTTTTGCATTGCGCTCGCCGTGCTGATTCTGCCGGTTTTTTTTTCATGCTCAAATCATGCGGAAGAAAAATCTGTCGCTTCCGCGCTTGAACAGGTTGACATACTTATAAATCAGGAACAATTCAATGATGCCGCGCGCGAGCTTAATAAGATTGAAAAAAAATCATACAGTTCGTGGATTGAGATTGGTATCTTCAAACGCTACGAGAGACTTGATTCGCTTGATAGGGCGGAAAAAGTTCTTGTCCGTGCGATTAAAAAAAATCCCGGGAACATGGAACTGAACGCGGTTTATGCGCATTTTCTTTTGAAGAACGGACGGATTGAAGAATCTCTTGCGGCAGGCAAGGCGCTTCAGGGAACGCGTTACGGCTCGATTTATTCGGAAGCGGTTTTTAAGAATGTCCTTGAAAAATCAAAAAAATCAGAAATTTCATCAGTTTTTTTATCTGCGGAATATTTTTCCGTTTATTTTGATGCGTACACCGGCTCTGGCAATCCCGCATGGCTAAGAAACTGCGCTCTTTTACGGCTTGCGTCCGGTTCTTATGAAAAAGCGGCGGAAGTTCATCCCGGACTTCATAAAATTCTTGAGGCGAACGATGCTTTTTTCTGGTCGCTTGTGATGTATGATGCCGGACGCTTTGGCGATTCTGTAAATTACGGAAACATCGCTCTTTCTCTGGCGGATTCAAGGTCTGGAAAAGAAAAAAAATCGGTCGCAGTTTCCCAGATAAGCGCGGTTTTGCAGGATTCCTATACCTGTCTGGGAGATTCCGACAGCGCAGAAAATATAAGAAGGGAATATCTTGATTCTATAGAAGATAAAAACGGAAGCTTTGCTGTTTCTGATGCGGAAAAGGATGAGAATAATTTTTTAGCCCCGATTTTTGTGAACAGCGCAAAATGGGCGTTTGATTCTGGTGACGAAATGCGCGCCGCCTCTCTTTTGACTTTCTGCGTAGAAACCTGGCCGGATTATGTTCCGGGTCTTACTTCTTATGCGGACTTTGCCTATGCTTCAAATTTGCCGGCCAATGAAAATTTTATGCAGCTCCAGCTGCGGGATGAAGGCCTGGCTTCTCTTGAGATGGAGCGTTATGACAGCCGTCCTAAAATTCCTTTAAGCGACGCGGCGGAAAGAATTGAAAAAAGTCTTGCCAGAAAAAAGTCCCCTCTGCTTTTTGTTGCGCGCCTTGATTTAAAATATAAAGCCGACAAAAATTTTACTGAAATTGAAAAAACTGCGGATGTATGGAGAATTCTTGAGGAAAACGCGGTTTCTCCGTCGGTTTATCCGGAGATTTTGTTTGAATATGCGTTGAATTTTCTTCTGGAAACAAAGCAGACGGAAGACGCGTGGAAACTTTTCTACAAATATATATCCTCAAAATATAAAATTCCTTGCGACAATGACTTCTGGGTGAATGTTGTAAAAAAAATCAATGTCTTTTCATATTCCGAGGCGGAGTATGCGTTCTATTTTGCCGCATTGGACAGAAGAACTGAGGATTCCCTGCGGCTCGGTGAATATTGCGTGTTTGAGGATTCTGAAAGGACTTTTGTGAATGTCTCTGCCGGCGATTCAGCGGCAATGAATCTTGCGATGATTTATAATTCTGTAGGGCGAAAAACAGATGCCCTGGAACTGTATAGAAAAGTAAACGGACGCAGCACGGTTAAAAAGATAAAAGCGTTGGCGATGTACAGAATGGCGCTGATTTACTTTGATTCAGGCGATTTAAAAAATGCCAGAATCTGCGCGGAGTACAGTTCTGAGCTGAATCCGGGAAATGCTGAAGCCAGGCTGCTTTTGACTAAAATAAAGGCAAGGCTATAAAAAAACCTGTGGATTCTCTTGAACCACAGGTCTTATGAATGTTATTCAATAATGGCAATTACATCGCTCATCCGAAGAATAAGATAATCTTCGCCGTCAAGTTTTACCTGCGTGCCGGCGTATTTGTCGTACATAATTCTGTCGCCGATTTTTACCGTGATTTTTTCTTCTTCTGTTCCAGGTCCGACTTCAACAACTGTGGCTGTCTGGGTTTTTTCCTGTGCTCCTTCCGGGATGTAAAGTCCGCTTGCAGTTTTTGTTTCTGCCGCATCATTTTTTACAAGAATTCTGTCTGATAAAGGTTTGATTTTCATTCTATTTTGCTCCTGTTTGGATTTTTTTTCCATTTGTTACTATTAAATATAAGAAAATCATAATCGAATCGTCAATAAAAAAATAAAAAAAATGTTTTGAGCGGGTAAAATTTACTCAATTTTGAATGTGATTTTTAGAGGTGGGGAAAATTTACACACTTTTAAAATGATAAATTCCAGCCTAGCCCGGATATCGACTTTTTTATTGAAGGCGCAAATCAAATGAGTGTAAAGAATCAAAAATCAGCCGCCGGGATATTATGAGCGATAGCGTGTTCTGAGCCTTTTCTGATACTTTTTCAATTTTTATGCTGAATTTATACGGCTCTGTGTGTGAAATATTTATAAAATTTTAAAACTTGGCACGGTTCTTGCATAATATATAGTGTAGATAATTTTTTGGAGGCAAAAAGTATGACAGACAGCACAATTTCTATTTACCTTAAAGAAATCAATAAGATTCCTCTTCTTTCTTATGAAGAAGAAACTGAACTTGCAAAGAAAGCCGCCGCAGGCGATCAAGTTGCAAAGAATAAGATAGTAAATGCAAACCTTCGTTTTGTCGTGAATGTCGCCAAAAAATATCAGAAAAAAGGTCTTGAGCTTGAAGATTTGATAAGCGAGGGAAATATAGGTCTTTTGAGCGCCATAGAAAAATTTGATGTTTCAAAGGGCTATCATTTTATTTCCTATGCAGTATGGTGGATTCGCCAGTCAATCCTTAAGGCAATCTGCGAAAAAAGCCGGGCAATCCGTTTGCCGCAGAACAGGGCTAACGAGCTTGTTCAGATTGAGCACGCAAAGAAAACAATCGGAGACAATGTTTCTGAAGAGCAGGAGCTCTCTGAGATTGCCGCGATGCTTAATATGGATGTTGCCCATGTCCGTGAGCTGGTGGAAATAAGCCGGGAAATGGCTTCTCTTGATTCTGAGATTGCCGGAAAAGACAGTTCAACTACAACATTGGGTTCTATGATAGAAGACAAAATGCACGGCCAGCCGGAAGATATGGTTATCAGAAAGGAATTGCAGAAAGATATCAACAGTGTTCTTTCTACATTAAAACCGGCGGAGGCGGAAGTTCTGAAGATGCGTTATGGAATTGGCATTGAAAAACCTATGTCGCTGAAAGAAGTAGGAGACAAATTCAACCTTACGAAAGAAAGAATTCGTCAGATTGAAAAGCATGCTCTTGTAAGGATGCAGCATCCTACACGGGCCCGCCGGCTTGAAAGTTATGTAGCATAGTTTTAGTTCAGCAGATTCTCTGTGTATTCAAAGGCATCTGCCCGGGCTTTTACAAGAATGTCGTGGTCGCGGACAATATCTGCGATTCCAAGGGAAAGGTTTCCCGCCTGAGCGGTTCCGGTTATTTCGCCGGGACCTCTTAGCTTTAAATCCTGATTTGCAATTATAAAGCCGTCTGTGTTCTGGCGGAGCACTTTCATCCGTTCAATTCCGGTTTTAGAGATTTTATTGCTGTAAATTAAAAAGCAGTACGATTGGTCTGTTCCGCGGCCTGTGCGCCCTCTAAGCTGATGTAGCTGGGCAAGCCCGAAACGGTCCGCCTGTTCAATAACAATGCTTGTTGCGTTTGGAACATCAACTCCGACTTCAATTACTGTTGTCGCCGCCAGAACCTGAATCTTTCCGCCCTGAAAATCCTTTAAAATCCGGATTTGCTCTTCTTCTTCGATTTTTGAATGAATCAGCGCGCATTTGTATTCAGGATATATGCGGTCAGCCAGATTCCTAAAGTTTTCTTCTGCGGATTTTATATCTTGAAGTTCACTGTTTTCGTTTTCCGCATTTATCGCCGGATAGACAAAATATGCCTGATGACCTGCTTTCAGCTGGTTTCTTACCGCTTCATAGGCATTTCTTTCGTTTCCTTCCTTTACAAGGTATGTTTGTATCGGTTTCCGGCCTTCCGGCATTGTTCTTATTACGCTTACATCCAGGTCGCCAAAAACAGTAAGGGCAAGAGTCTGCGGAATCGGGGTTGCGCTCATCATCAGAAGGTGAGGCTCAAAAGATACCTGCGGCTCTGTTTCCGTGCGCCTGCCTTTTTCAATTATTGACTGGCGCTGAATTACTCCGAATCTGTGCTGTTCGTCTATAACGGCAAGCTGCAGGTCATTGTAAACTACCTGCCTGCTGAAAAGGGCGTGCGTTCCAATCACAATATTTATTTCGCCTGATTTTAGTGCGTTCAGAAGCCGTGCGCGGCCTGAACTTTTTACATTTCCGGTAAGAAAAGCGACATTTATTCCAAGAGGTTCAAGAAGCTTTGCCGCTGATTCGGCATGCTGACGCGCAAGAATTTCTGTAGGCGCCATAAATGCGCATTGACCTTTCCAGTTGATTATTCTAAGGCATGCAAAAAATGCTACGAGGGTTTTTCCCGAGCCTACATCGCCCTGAAGAAGCCTCTGCATCGTAAAAGGAATTTTTATGCCGGAAGTTTTTCCGTTAAGAAGCAATGCCCGTTCCTTAAAGCCCCTGTCGATGTCTCTGTTCATCTGGTTAATTACAAAAATCTGGTCAGGTGTCAGTTTGAACGGCAGGCGGTTGTAAAGTTCCTTTTGAAGCGGTGAAAGGCTGTCCTCAAAATCTGCTTTTTCCTGTTCAGAAAGTTTCTTTTCTGTCTGATTCCATTGTTCGCTTCCGGATTTTTGCGCTTCATCCAGATTTGCCTCCGGGAAAGAACCTTTGTGCTTGAATGCCCGGTCAGCAATCGCTTTTTGAAAGAAAAAAAGCTCCTCATAAATCAGAGTTTTTCGGGCATCCTGTATTTCATGCGGAGTCTGGCTTAAATGGATTTGCCTTATCGCATCTTTTTTTTCAAGAAGATTCTGCTTTTGAATGTATTTTTCAGGAACTTCGCTGTCTATTCCTATGCCGTACTGCTTTATTGCCGCCTGAACCGCCTTTCTTACGGTTTTTTGCGAAAGTCCTTCAGTCAGCGGATAGACCGGAAGAATTCCTGAGTCCGGCAAAGGCTGGTTTCTAAAGTCTTCAAGGTTTCCTGTATCCGAAAGTTTTGTTACGTCAAAATCTGTGCTCTGAATCTGTCCGTATTTTGCTGTAAAACTTCCTGTGACAGAGATTATGCTTCCGACGGGAAGTGAATGTTGAAGAAATGTCCGGTTGAATGCTATGAGTCCTGCGGAGGCCGTTCCGTCTGAGATTATTATTTTTAGTGTCTTCATGCGGCCGTACCCGAAGAATTCGTGGGCGATGACCTGCGCAGGCGTATGGACTTTTGCAGATTCAAACTGCGAGATGGAAACTAAATGACGGCGGTCCTCATAGGCGCGCGGATAAAATTTCAAAAGGTCGCCTATGGTAAAAATGTTTAGCTTTGCAAAAAGTTTTTCAGCGGCAGGACCGATTCCCGAAAGTGATGCCACAGGAGTTTTTATTTCGTCAAGTTTCATTTAATCAACGTTTAAAAAGGAATGTAATGTATAAAAATCATAAGCCATCTATATATAAAAGACGATAGGATAAGAATCGCCAGCATTGCGATTGAATCGATTAAAAGCGCCGTTTTGTATGAAATGCTTCTTCCGCCGGTAAAAAAATTGCATATTTTAAATACCATATTGCGGATTGCGTCGTCAAAACGCTGCCACGGAGAGTCGTACTGGTTGCTGGTCCTGCTGAATATTGAAACCAGATAGCGGACAATGAATATAATCATTATTACGGTGGCGATTGAAGAGGCGATAGACCATACGATGCTCAGAAGGTTTGCAAGAATCATGCTTAGGGAAATGTAGCCCGAAGCGCTGATGTTTCCTAAAATTGATGATATGACGTATAGAATGCCGATTGCAATCATTGCGGTAAAATCGAACATTCCGATTCTTAGAGGCAGTCTTGAAAAAAGATTCAGGTAAGGGTCGCATATTGAAGAAAGGAATTTTCCGATTGCGCTGTAATTTAAGGAGGGAATCCATGTCAAGATAATTCTGAAAAAACAAAGGGTTGAGTACAGAGAAACAGCTCCGGCTGCGGTGTTGATAAGTATTTTTAACATAAATTATGCCTCCTGATATTAACTATTCGGACCAGACTTCCTTTACAAAGTCCAAATCTTTTATTTTTGTAAGAACTTCAGGGCTTGCGGAACAGGTCAGAGAACTGTTCGCCTTTACAATATATTTGCCATTTAAAGTATCTATATGAAAATATACTGAACAATTGCCGGAAGAGCCAAATAAAAAATCTTTCATTTTTGCAATATCGCGTTCTGAATTAAAATTGTTTTCCATGGAAATATGCACTTCCTGGATTGAATGTTGTTTCAGACCGTTTATGTCTTCAAGGCTTTCTACAATGAAGCTCGGAGTTTCGCGCGTGCCGTCTACTCTTCCTTTGAAAGCGTAGATGTTTCCATCCTGAATCTGGGATTTTAGCGTTTCCCAAATTTTCGGAAAAAAAGTCATGTCGATTTCGCCGTCGTAATCCTGAAGCTTTGCGAATGCCATATTCGTAGCCTTTTTTGTTACAATCGGATGAAGGTTGCTCAAAAAACCAAGAATCGTGTACGTTTTTCCTGCGTTCCGGCTTTGCCATGAGTCTTTTCCGCTAAGGCTTTCTTTAAGAGCCTTGTCTTCTTCGGCGGCGCGGTTTATATTTTTTGAAGTAAGGGTAACGCAGGTTTTGATTACCTTTTCAAAATCGCCCAGCGGATGACCGGAAACATAAGTTCCGATGATTTCTCTTTCAATGTTAAGCTTTTCAAAAGTCGGAAGGTCAGGAACTTCTTCAAACTGAAAATCTGCATAGACTTTCTCATCTGTGTCTCCGAACAGATCGCCCTGGCCGTTGTCAGTTCCGTTCATTTTGTCCTGAACATAGGTTATCGCTCTTTCCATGTTTGCCATGAGCGTAGGGCGGTTTTGTCCGAGCTTGTCAAATGCGCCGGTTTTTATGCAGACTTCAACTGCTTTTGAGTTTATAAGCGTTTTTTTCTGTTCGCGGCCGGTTTCTTCGTCCTTTGTTATGGACTGAAGAGGAAGACATCGTTCAAGAAAGTCAATGAATGAGCTGTAAGGCCCGTTTTCTTCCCGTTCCTTTACAATTGCGTCGGCGGCTTCTTTTCCCATTCCTTTCATTCCGCGCAGCGCGAAGATTATGTGGTCGCCTACTGCGTCAAATTCTGAGTAGGACGCGTTTATGTCAGGCGGATCGATTTTCAGCCCCATACGCTTCGCTTCCTCAATGTAGACAGAAACTCCGTCTGTTGTGGAAATCTCGTTTGTAAGGTTTGCTGCCATAAAGGCTGCCGGATAATGACATTTTAAGTAGCCGGTGCGATATGCAAGGACCGTGTATGCCGCCGCATGGGATTTGTTAAATCCGTATCCCGCAAAAGGAATCATGATTTCAAAAATCTCGGAGGCATGTTTTTCCGTGAATCCCTGTTTTATTGCGCCTTCAATGAATTCCTTTTTCTTTCCCATAAGGACTTCAGGCTTCTTTTTTCCCATGGCGCGCCGGAGCATATCTGCGCCTCCGAGCGAAAATCCTGCGATTTTCTGGGAAACCTGCATAACCTGCTCCTGATAAACCATAACTCCATAAGTTTCTTTTAGAAGACCTTCAAGGCATGGATCCGGATAGTGTATTGTTTCCGGCTTCCATTTTCCATCGATGTACTGAGGAATATAATCCATTGGACCAGGGCGGTAAAGCGCGTTTAAGGCTACAAGCTCTTCTATGCAGCGCGGCGCAACCTGGCGCAGAATTTTCTGCATTCCCGGCGATTCAAACTGAAAAACCGCGACGGAATCACCTTTGTCAAAAAGGTCGAAAGTCTCGCTGTCGGTTTCGCTTACATTTGCGGTAAGGAACGCGGGCTCTTCCGGTTTTTTGTGCCGGTTTATAATATCTTCTGCATACCTGATAAGAGAAAGCGTCTTTAATCCAAGGTAGTCAAATTTTACAAGTCCGCACGGCTCGATAATATCCATTGTGTACTGAACGCCGACTTCTCCGGTCTTTGCATCCTTGAATACAGGCGCCCAGTCCGGAAGGGCTGTAAGTCCGATTACCATTCCGGACGCATGAAGACCTGTGTTCCGGTTCATGCCTTCCAGTTTCTTGCAGAGCGCAATCCAGCGTTCAAAGACGTTTCTGTCAAGCCCGATTGTCGCCTCTGGATTTTCGCGCACGGCGATAAGCTTTCCGCCGTCAGGAAATTTTTCAGTCGGCGGTTCGAAGGCATTCTTAAGCTTCGCTTTTGGAGAGTCAGGAATGCAGGCCTTTACTTTTGCCACGATGGAAAGCGGAATGTTCAGGATTCGTCCTACATCAGCAAGACAGTTTTTTGGCTTTAATGTACCGAACGTAACAATGTGGCCGACTTGCGGGTCTCCGTAAAGATCTCTTGTGTGCTGGATTATGTCCTGCCTGTAGTCGAAATCCATGTCTACGTCAAAATCAGGCATGGAAACGCGTTCAGGATTCAAAAATCGTTCAAAAATCAAGTTAAAGCGGAACGGGTCAATGTCCGTTATCCCCATTGAATAGGCGACCAGCGAGCCTGCTCCGGAACCGCGTCCAGGACCTATCGGAATATACGGTTTAGGCCTGTTGTTGACATTGTCCCAGGTGGACTTTGCCCAATTGATAAATTCCCATACAATCAGAAAGTACCCCGAAAATCCCATCTTAAAGATAATTCCGAGCTCGTATTCGGCGCGGTCGCGTATTTTTGGAGTGATTTCCGGGTAACGCTCGCGCAGACCTTTTTCAACAATGGAGCGGACAAAGTCGTCCTGATTTTTTGTGTAGTCTTCGTGCGTCTGAAATTCCTTTGGAAGCTCAAAGCGCGGCAGACAACCTTTTAGTTCCGGCGTTGAATACTGATGAATCGTAAGATTGCACATATTCGCAATCTTCACGGTATTTTCGTACGCTTCCGGAATATCCGGAAAAAGAAGCTTCATTTCATCTTCCGACTTAAAGTACCATTCTGAAATCCTGTTTGCGCCGCCCATGCTTTTTGCCGCGCTTTCAGGGTCGTCCAGCAGCGATTTTCGACCTATGCAGTTCAAGGCAAGCTGGGCCTCGGAATCTTCCTTGTTTATGTAGTGAATATCGTTTGTGACAACAAGAGGAATTTCGAGTTTCCGCGCGATTTTTATCATTCCTTCCGCGGCGATTTTTTCCTCAGGCAGCCCGTGGTCCTGAATCTCAATGTAATAATGGTCAGGTCCAAAAAGCTCCTTGTAGCGTCGCGCGACATTTTCCGCATCTTCCATGTTGCCGTTTATAACAGCCTGTGGAAGCTCTCCTGCAACGCAGGCAGAAAGACAGATAATGCCTTCGTGATACTGCTTTAACATTTCAAAGTCGATGCGCGGTTTTCCGTAGTAAAGCGAATCCTCGTCGCAAAACGCCCGGGAATTCAGCCAGCACATATTTTTGTAGCCGGTATCGTTTTCGCAGAGCAGGATAAGGTGATAATTGTGTTTTCCGTAACGCGTGTTTTGTTTTTTCTGATGATCTTCCGTGCAGTAAAATTCGCATCCGACAATCGGGTTTATTCCGTTCGCATGGCAGATATGCTCAAAATTCAATACTCCGAACATATTTCCGTGGTCTGTAAGCGCAAGGGCCGGCATATTAAGCTGTTTTGCGCGGGCAATCAAAGAGTCAAGCTTTGCGCAGCCGTCCAAAAGCGAATAGTCCGAGTGAACGTGAAGGTGAACAAAATTAGAAACCGGAGTTCCTTCCGGTGCCGGGTCAAAAATATGAATATCTGCCAATTAAGTGCTCCTGTTTTATAAAATTATAGGAGGAAATGCTATCATTTTGTGATAGTAAAAAAATATAAATGATAAAAAAGGGGAGGTCTCCCCTTGAGCCCGCAGCCACGACCATACGCACCTGCGTTGGCCGTGGTTGCGGGCTATCCCCTCTGCGGGCTCAATCGCGGTTGTTTACGACCAACGCCTGCTTATCTTGTGAATAGCGCCTGGATTGCGCCAAAAGCGCCAAGACTTATTGCAAGCATGATAATTCCTGCAAGAAGAACGCCGCAAATTACAGCGATAATTGTTTCCTTAAAATTCATGTCCAGAAGGCTTGCCGCCAGAGTTCCTGTCCATGCGCCGGTTCCCGGAAGCGGAATCCCGACAAAAATAAACAACGCTACAAAAAGACCCCGTCCGGCTTTTTCCTGAAGTTTTTCTCCGCCGCGCTTACCTTTTGTTAAAAAAAAAGTGCACGCGCCACCAATGAATTTCTTGTCCTGTCCCCATTCCAGAAATTTCCGTGCAAAAAGATAAATGACCGGAACAGGAACCATGTTTCCCAGGATGCAAATCGCATAGGCAAGGACAATTTTAGAAACATCATCCGAAGGCATAAGCCCCATCGCGGTTGCCATAGGAATCGCTCCTCGCAGCTCAATCAGCGGAACCATCGAAATAAAAAAAATCGCAAGATACTTTGTAAACATAAAAATATAATAACTGTAAAAACCGATTTTGAAAATAAGGGAACAATTAAATGGGTTTAAAATAAATAAAAAATGTAATTGCTTCTTGGTTCAGTAGAAAAAAGTGTTCCAAATCTTTTATTTGTGGTAAACTTTTTTTATGAAAAAGATTTTGTTTGTTTGCCACGGAAATATTTGCCGTTCGCCAATGGCTGAATTTATGTTTAAAAAGATGGTCAGGGATGCTAAGCGCGAAAAGGATTTTTTGATTGAATCTGCGGCGACCAGCGGCGAAGAAATTGGAAACGATATGCACCGCGGCGCAAAGGAAAAATTGACACAAATGGGCGTTCCTTTTGAAAAACGCAAAGCCCGCCGCATAACACCGGAAGATTATTCTGATTTTGATTTACTGATTGGCATGGATATGGAAAATATGTATTACATGCAGCGGGAATGGAACAAGGATCCGGATGACAAGGTAAAACTTCTTTTGACGTATGCAGGAAAAGACAAGGATATTGCAGATCCATGGTACACAGGAAACTTTGACGAAACTTTTGATGACTTGAAAACCGGTTTGACAGCATTGCTGAATAAACTGCAGGAAAAAAGATAAATTTTTATTCGTTGTTTATAAAATCCTGCGCTGAACAGGAATTGGTTGTGGAATAAAATGGATTGCGCTTTGCATGGTGCATTTTCTTGTGTTTCTGGCGTTTTCTTGCATTTTGCGGTACGCAAGAGGGATTGCAGGGGAAAGCCGCCAGGCTTTTTGCAAGCGGAGCGCGCAATGGAACCCCGGAAAGCCCGACGGCAACTTGTTGCCGGCTTGCCCGAATTATTAAATTATTTTTATTCCCGTTGAGAAACCTTTTTTTATTCACTATAATAGTAAATATTTTGTTTGGAAATTAGTTTTATAGAGGTTTAATTATTATGAATAAAAATGAGGTTCGTGTTAGGTATGCGCTACGTCAGCAAAGCTGACTACCGAGTTTCTGCGTTGCATAAACTCGCAAGGCTCAAGAAATTTTAAATATACAAAATCAGTTTTATAGAGGTTTAATTATTATGAATTCAAATGAAGTTCGTGTTCGATATGCGCCGTCTCCGACTGGAATGCAGCATATCGGTGGTGTTCGTACTGCGCTTTTTAATTATCTTTATGCGCGCTCAAAGGGCGGAAAATTTATCCTTCGCCTGGAAGACACTGACCGCACACGATACGACGAAAAATATGTGAAAAATCTTTACGATACAATGGCCTGGCTTGGAATTGACTGGGATGAAGGCGGTGACAAGGGCGGAGAATATGGTCCTTATGTTCAGAGCGAGCGTTTTGAGCTTTACAAAAAATATGCGATGGAGCTTGTGGAAAAAGGCGAGGCATATTATTGTTTCTGCGATGCGGAACGTCTTGACCGGATCCGAAAAATCCAGACTGAAAATAAAATGGCTCCAGGGTACGACCGGAACTGCCGTCATCTTACTCCGGAAGAAGTAAAGGCGAATCTTGACGCCGGAAAACCTTATGTAATCAGGCTTAAAGTTCCAATGGAAGGAACTACAAAATTTCACGACCACATTCTTGGCGACATTGAATGGAAAAACGAGGATATTTCGCCGGATCCGGTTTTGCTTAAGTCTGACGGATTTCCGACTTATCACCTTGCGAATATTGTTGACGACCATTTTATGAAAATCAGCCATGTTATGCGCGCCCAGGAATGGATTCCTTCAACTCCGCTGCACGTTCAGATGTACCGCGCTTTTGGCTGGGAGCACCCGGAATTCTGCCACCTTCCAATGGTAAACGGTCAGGACGGAAAAAAACTTTCAAAGCGTCATGGTTCTACTTCTGTAAATGAATTCCGTGCCCGCGGATATTTGCCTCAGGCTATTGTAAATTACGTCGCGATGCTCGGATGCTCTTACGAAGAAGGAAAGGAATTCTATACGCTGGAAGAGCTTGCAAAATCATTCAAACTTGAGCATTTGAACAAGGCGCCTGCAGTTTTTGACTATAAGAAGCTTGAATATTACAACGGAAATTACATACGTATGCTTACTGATGAGGAACTTTACAAGTGGACGCTTCCGTTTATTACTGGAACAGGTGATGCTGCGCTTGAAATAAATCCTGAAAATCCTCAGCCGGCGCCAAAAGTTGGTCCTGAATATTCGGGAATTGCCTTGGGTGAGGACGGCGAGCCTGTCTGCGTTGACAAGTCAATGAATATGTCTTCTGCGGACGTGAAGGAAAAACTTCTTGCGCTTATGCCGCTTATTAAAGAACGCCTTAAATATCTTACAGATGCCGCGGAAATGGTTCGTTTTCTGTTTACTGAGCCGGCAGTTCCGCCAAAAGAGCAGATTGTTCCAAAGCGCCTTGACGAGGCAAAGACAAAAGAAGTTCTTGAGGCGGCAAAGGATTTTGTAAGTCAGCTTCCGTCTCTTGACCACGAGACAAGCGAAAATCTTGCAAAGGAAATGTCTGAAAAACTTGGTGTAAAGCTCGGTGATTTTATGATGCCGATCAGAATGGCTGTAACCGGAAGCCGCGTTTCGCCGCCGCTGATTGGCTCGATTCTTATCCTTGGCATTGAAAAGTCAATTGAAAGAATTGAACGGACATTAAAGGAATTTTAGAAAAATCCGATGTAAAAATCGGAACATAAAATGCGCTGAATATGCGGAAAAGGGAACACCCCGGCTTTTTCGCCGGGGTGTTCCCTTTTCCCATCAGCAGTTTCCGCGTTTTTTTTTACCATTCTACCTTTCAAAATTCTCAACTTGTTCGGAAATCAGTGGAATAAGCTGCTTTTTGCGGCTCACAACGTCTTTCAGGTAGTAGGTGTGTTCTTCCATTTTTGGAAATGTTACAAAAGCTTCGAATTTCGGGTCGGCGGCAATAAGCAGAATCGAAGAAAGCTGTGTTATATCTGTAACAAGCAGCGCTGAAAAAATCGCTTTGTTTCCGCGGCGTTCAAATTCAAGTTCAGTCATAAAATCTTCCTTGCGGTCAAGGATTTCTTTTATGTTGCTTACTTCAATCTGGCTTACGGTGTATGAGCCTTTTTCTTCCTGATATTCCTTCATATCCTGGTGTATTACTTCAGACGCGGTTCGTCCTTTGATTCCGCTTCCGGCGGTTAGGATTTCTTTTCCAAGCGCATGTATGTCCAGGTCTGTTATATTCGCAAGATATTCTGCAATCTGCCGGTCGGTTTCTGTTGTTGTTGTCGACTGCAAAATCAAAGTGTCGCTTAGAATTCCGCACAAAAGAAGAGATGCGATGTCTTTCGGAATCGGAATTTTTGACTCCTGGTAAAGGGTTGCAATAATTGTGGAAGTTGAACCAAGCGGCTTGTTTATAAATGTAATTGGATACGTTGTGTTTATCGAGCCGATTCTGTGATGGTCAATAACTTCAATAATCCTGTAGTGCTCTATTCCTTCCACAGCCTGAAGAATTTCATTGTGGTCAACCAGTGCGATTTCAATGTTCGGTTCATTGTTCAGGTCGTGCTCAGAAATAATTCCAATAACTTTATCGTTTTCATCTACAACCGGAAGCCTTCTGATTGGTGAATCCTGCATCGTCATTCTTATTTTAGAAATTGTGTCATTTATGTGGACCGCCTTTATTTCCGGGTCTGCCATAAGTTCAACAGGAGTGGAATAGGCAATCATCATAACAGTGTCGCTCGTTGTGTAAGGACTCATAATTACGCTTACACCGTTTTTCTGGGCTTTTTCCTTAAGCTCTTTGCTCAAAATGTAGCCGGATGTAATAATTAGAAGTTTCACTTTCCGGCTTATGCATTCTTCATAAATTTCTTTACGGTCAGAAGTGATTACAATTACATTTTCGCTTGCGTGCTCATCCAGCATAGCCTCGAACGTCTTGTCGCTTGCGCCGCCCACAAGAATCGAAGATTTAAATATTTCTTCCTGATTTGAGACAACCAGCGGCTGCGCATTCATCGTTTTTATTATATTCCCAATGCTCGTGGAAATATTGACTTTTGCCTCCGGGTTCAGAATTGTAAGAATTTTCTGGGCAAAGGCCGAATAGTGAAGAAGCGCCTTGTACTTTCCGTTTTTATCAACAACCGGAACTGCGCGAAGCTGTTTCTGCTGAAGCTGCCGTATTGCGTTCCAGACCGGAACATCGCCCTTGACAGTCATCGTTTCATTTTCCATAAAGTATTCAACTTTCGGAGTCAGGGAAGGCATATATTTAGGTGATTTTACATTAAATTTTTTAAATACATAATCAGTCTGAGGATTAAAATGACCGGCCCGCGCCGCGACATAATTGTCAAATCCCATCAGCTGCTTCAGCCGCGCATACGCAGTCGCGGCGACCGCGCAGTCTGTGTCAGGATTTTTATGGCCAAAAATATATACAGTTTTCTTCATGATGTTCTATAATATAAAAAAAATGCCTTGGGGTAAACTGGAAAAATTAGTTATCTTCAGGCAGGCTTTATTCAGCCTGTCCATATTCTTCCAGGGCTTTCTTCAGGATTTCAAGGCCTTCATCAATTTCCTTGCGGGAAATATTAAGCGGAGGAACAAACCTTAGCACATCGCTTCCTGCTGTTGAAAAAAGCAGCCCCTTTTCAAGGCATTTTTTTTCTATTTCAGCCGGATTCTTTTCAACCTGAACGCCTATTACAAGTCCGCGGCCCCGGATTTCTTTTACAAAAGGAATTTTCCAGCCCGCGATTTTATTTTTTATGTATTCGCCTTTTTCAGAAACACTTTCAAAAAATCCCGGCGCAGTGATTGTGTCAAGAACAACATCCGCCGCCGCGCATGCCAAAGGGTTTCCTGCGAATGTAGATTGATGGTCGCCGGCCTTAAAGACATTTCCCTTTCCGCGGTAAAGACAGGCGCCCATCGGAACGCCGCCGGCAATCGCTTTTGCAAACGTTACTACTTCCGGATTTATGCCGAGCAGGGTATTTGCCATAAGAGCGCCGCATCTGCCCATCCCGGTCTGAACTTCGTCGCACATAACGATTGCTCCAGCCTCGCGCGCCGCTTTTGCCGCCGCTTTTGCCCATTCAGGATTCAGCGGAATAACACCGCCTTCGCATTCTACCGGTTCCATAAAAAGAGCCGCGGTCGTGTCGTCAAAAGCACCCTTTAGCGCATCGAAATTATTTGCCTCTATTGTTTTAAAACCTTCCGGGTAAGGCGCAAAATCATCAATATGAAATTTCTCTTGGCCGGTCGCCGTTAAAGTCGCCAGTGTTCTTCCGTGAAAAGATTTGTCCAGCGTAACAATTGTCTTTCTTTTTGAGCCGCCGTTAAGCTGTCCGTACTTTCTGGCAAGTTTTATGGCCGCCTCGTTTGCCTCTGCGCCTGAATTTCCAAAATAGACGCCTTCAAATCCTGTCGCCGCAAGAAGCTTGTCCGCATACTTTATTCCTATGTCGCTTGTAAAATAATTGCATACATGAATTTGCCTTTTTGCCTGCCTGGAAATCGCCTTTACCAGCGGTTTGTATCCGTGGCCAAGAACGTTCACCGCGATTCCTGCCAAAAAATCAATATATTTTTTTCCATTTGTATCAGTCAGCGTCGCGCTCTTGCCCTTGGCAAAAGTAACGTCAAAACTTCCGTAATTATTTAAAACTTTAGGATTTCCCATAGCGTCTTCCTTTTTTTTATTTTAAAGAGGGAAAAGTCTTTCCCTGCGTCCGCATCTTCGTCGCAGACTACCAAACTGCAAGGCTATGCCTTTTGTTTGTGCGTCCGCACTTCGTTGCGTCCTACCCATTCTCCTAGGGCTGCCGCCCTAAAACCCGCTTTTCGGAATATTGCAGCGCGGCGCAAACATCCTGTTTGCAGTTCATTTTGAACTAGTAAATCATTGTACCGATGCCGCGGTCGCTGAACATTTCTATTAAAAGGGAATGGGGAACGCGGCCGTCTATTATGTGTGTTCTTGGAACACCGCCTTTCAGGGCAATCATGCAGCATTCCACTTTTGGAATCATTCCGCCGGCAATAGTGCCGTTTTCAATAAGCTGCGGAACTGTCGGCATTGGAATTCTTGTAATCAGTGATTTCGGGTCGTTTACGTCTTTCAGAACGCCTGCTACATTTGTAAGCTGGACAAATTTTTCCGCTTTCAGGGCGACTGCTATTTTTGCCGCCGCCGTGTCTGCATTTATGTTGTAAAGGCTCTGGTCGCCTGTCTCGCCGATTGCAACTGTGGAAATTACAGGAATAAAATCTTTTTCAAGAAGGTCGTTTATAATTTCCGGATGAACTTTTGTAACTTCACCGACAAAACCTAAATCTTTTCCGTCCCTGTCAATTTTTTTTGCCCTGAGCAGTCCGGAATCAACGCCTGAAATTCCTACGGCGCGTCCGCCTTCCTGGAGCAAAATTCCTACAATGGCTTTGTTCAGTTTTCCGGTAAGAACCATTTGAACTATTTCCATCGTTTCTTTGTCTGTGTAGCGAAGTCCGTTTATAAATTTAGATTCTTTTCCAACCCGCTCAAGCATTTTGTTTATTTCCGGTCCGCCGCCGTGAACAAGAACTACTTTTACACCGATTGTGTTCAAAAGAACAATATCTTTCATTACAGCCTGCTTAAGGTCTTCGTTGAGCATCGCGTTTCCGCCGTATTTTACAACAACGGTTTTTCCTACCCACTGCTTAAAATAAGGCATTGCCTGCACCAGAACGTCAGACCAGTGCTCGTTGTCTAAAAGTCTTCCGCGGTTTTTGTCTTTTTCTATCTCTAATTCTGTCATATTTTCCTTCTTTATAAAAAAATGCGTTTTATGGTTATCCTATGTCCTGTAGTCTCCGTTGATTTTTACATAGTCGTAAGTCAGGTCGCAGCCCCATGCTGTTCCGGAACAGTTTCCGTCGCCGCATTGAACAAGAATTTCCACAGCCTCTTCGCTCATTATTTTTTTAGCTTTATCTTCGTCAAAATTTTCAGGAACACCGTCTTTGTATACAAGAACGCTGTTTTCTCCGTGAACGTTAAAGTTTTCGTAGTCCTCAAAGTAACGTTTTGCGTTTCCTTTGCTCGTAAACCAGATGCTTGTCTTTTCAGGGGTAAAAACAATTCCGCTGTAGCCCATTGCGCACAAAAATCTTCCAAAATTGGCGTCGCTTCCGAACATTGCGGCTTTTACAAGTGAAGAAGAAATTACCTCTTTTGCAAGTCCCCGCGCATCTTCAACAGTTTTTGCTCCGTTTACAGTGCATTGAACAAGCCTGGTCGCGCCTTCGCCGTCCGCGGCGATTTTCATTGCCATTATCTTGTTCATTTTGTTGAGCGCGGCAAGAAAAACTTTGTAGTCTTCGTTTTCTTCCGTAATTTCTGGATTTTCTGCCATTCCGTTTGCAAGAAGTATAAGCGTATCGTTTGTTGAAGTATCGCCGTCTACGGAAACGCAGTTGTATGTTCCCTTTATCGATTCTCTTAGCGCTCTGTCTATCATTTCCGGACTGATTGCCGCATCTGTTGTGATAAAAGAAAGCATTGTGCCAAGATTTATGTGAATCATTCCTGAGCCCTTGCACATTGTTCCCATTCGGCAGGTTTTTCCGCCAAGCTCAAATTCTACCGCGCATTCTTTGTATTTTGTGTCGGTTGTCATTATTGCAACGCGGGCTTCTTCGTGTCCTTTTTTAGAAAGTCCTTCTGCAAGCTCACTGATTTTTGCTTCAATTTTTTCAACAGGAAGCTGCGAGCCTATTACGCCGGTTGAACACACCGCGACGTCTTCCGGTTTTACTCCAAGCGCATTTCCTGCAAGGCAAGCCATTTTGTATGCGGTTTTTGCGCCCTGCTCGCCGGTGCAGCAGTTTGCGTTTCCAGAGTTTGCAATAACAGCCTGAATGCGTCCGTCAGCGATATTCTTTTTTGTAAGTTTTACACTTTCCGCTTTTACACGGTTTTGTGTAAAAACACCGGCTGCGGCGCAAGGTTTTTCAGAATAAATCAAAGCCGTGTCGTTTGTCTTTCTGCTCGCCTTGATGCGGCATAGAATGCCGTTCGCTGTAAATCCCCTGGCGGCAGTAACGCCACCTTCAATGAATTTAATTTCAGACTGCATATTTATACACTCCAATTGAATATTTTTACAAAAATTATAATGATTTGAGATTTATATAGCAATAAAAAAATGATTTATTTTGGCTGGAAGATAAAACTAAAAGATATTGATTGTGAAAGAAATTGAATAAGCTACCAGAAAAAGCGCGTCAATCCGCTGTGCTTGCTATCACTCAGAATAGCGCGGTTGCCGCTTTCTTTTTCTTTCCGCTTATTCAATTTATTCATTTAGATAAACTTTAAATTCTTTTTCCAGAAATGCTACTCAGCTTTTGCCTTTAGCGTTTCAGGATTTTTTGTGAATTTTTCCGTTTGGGTTTTTGTAAGCTCAAATTTGTGCGGTGTTCGGCTGCAAGTTCCGTAGTATTTTGTTTCATCTCCGTTTTTCTGTTCAAAAATATCAACAGAAACTGTTTCCGAATTTGTAAAAAGATTGAACGAAACCAGTTTGTCTTTTGGAAGCGCTGTTCCGTCGTCAATCCATGAAGTAATGTTCATGAATGCAACGTTCTGAATCCATTTTTTAGCTTCGGCTGAGTCAATTTCAAAGTCCGAAGTTCCTGAAATCTTCCACGAGTCAGTGCCTTTTGCGCTTTTTCCTGTCTCTTTTGTTAATGTCCAGTTTTTTCCGCCCATATCGACACTTGCGCCGGTAATATCGTTTTCTTCTATTGAATAGACGGTTTTTGAACGCAAGGATTCTTCTGTCTTGTCAAAAGTTGAAATCAAATTTCCTGAAAAAAGATAAATGTCCTTTTTGCCGGAAACAGAGCCGTACGTCTGCGAGCCGGTAGGGCTGGTTTTTCCAAGCATAAGCGACTGGATTTCTTTTCCGTCCTTAAATGCCCTTACAAAAGTTGCGCGTGACTCAGAAAGACTGTATTTTTCATCATTGTCTGCGTTTCCAAGACGAGCGATTTTATCAAGAATTTTTACTTCCTGAATTTCTTTTATCATTTTTTCAACGTCATATTTGTTTGCAATGTAATTGTCTGAACCGACCTGCCATCCAAAGCCGTTTTTAGTAAGTTCAATTGTCTTTCCGTCTTTTGTTATTGTGATTGCGTCAGGTTCTGCGTCAGTTTTTATAGTCTTTACAGGACTTATCGCTCCTGTTATTCCCTGAATAATGCAAACGGCAAGCAAAAATGCAAAAACCGCAAGAAGCGCTATTTTTCTGGTTTTCATTTTTATTTCCTTCCTTGTTTATTCTATTTTATTTCGCGTCTGTCATTCGGATTGTATTTGTCGTGGATTTTTCTTCTTCTTATTGAGCGTATTCTCCACATAATAAATCCTGCGGCTGCCGCAAGAATTGCAAGTCCAAACTGATTGAAATATCTTATGATTAAAGCCAAAGCGCCGTTCGTGTTCTGCATTGTGTTCAGAGAAAGTCCTTTTGTTCTCATTGAGCAGAGCTCGGCATTTCCGTTCATGTAGTCCACCGCGTTTCTTATGAACATTGCGATTGGCTCGGAGCCGTCTTCGTTGATAAGCTGATTAGAGGCCGCATACGCTGTATTTATGGCAAAAATCCGTCCGGTCTGAGTTCCTTTCGCCAGATGTACTGTTGTCTTCAGACCGTCTTTTTCGGTCTCAGAATTCTGTTTTTCGGCAGGGTTTTCTGCGAATGCGCTCGGGAATTTTCCTTCAACAAGAACTGCAAGGTTATGGCTTTTGTAAATTGACTTGTCGTAAGGAGTCTGCATATTCGGGCCAATGTCAAAGTTTTGCGTCATAGTCCATGATTTCGGCGAAGATTTTGCAAGAACAGAAACTTTTAAATCCTTGTTTTTTGCTGCTTCTTCCGTGGAAATTTCGCCCGGCTGAAGTAGTATCACATATCCAAGGTTCTTTGAGATTACATTTTTCTGCAAAAGCTGCTGTTTCGCGAGCATCGGGGCCCAGTACATTCTGATTTTGCCGTAGCCCTGCTGGTTGTAGGTGTAGCAGTCTTCGTCAAAAACGTAGTTTGATTCAAGTTTCATTCCGTATTTTTCAAGGATTTCATTCAGGCCTGTGTCTATTTTTTCGTAGCTTGGCGCCTGGTAGTAATTTTCCTGTGTTGAATTGAACGGATCCTGGAAAATCATGATGTTTCCGCCTTTAAGCAGGAACTGGTCGATTTTGTAAAGCTCTGATTCCGCGAACTTTTCTTTAGGAGCGTTGATTACGATAGTGTTTATGTTCAGTGGAATATCGTTTTCGGAAAGTTTTATTTCTTTGAACGAATATGAATCCGAAAGGATTTTCTTGAAATTCGTATCGCTTCCATTCTGGTCAGAAAGTTCCGCCTCGCTATGGCCCGTTATGTATCCGATTTCCGTAGATTTTGAAAGAAGGCTTTCCAGGCTTCCAGAAAGGTTTTCTTCTATATTATCTAGTCCTGAAATTCCGTAGCCAAAGAAAGACCTCTGGATTGAAAGTGGAACTGTTCTGAATGCTCCGTTGTGTTCAATCACAAGACCGAAAATTCCCTTTCCTTCAGTGCCGTTCTTGTTCTGCCAGTTTATAAGCTGAAGTCCGTATTTGTCGGCGATGGAATCCATCTCCTCTTCGTCCGGACTTTCTGAGTCAAATGTAAGGCGGTTCTTGTTCTTGTGGTTCACAGAATTGAATGCAGTCTGCGCCAGCTTCTGTACATTTTCAAAATTTGCAATTCTGAACTGGTCAAGGCCGTCGCTTGTGTAAAGGGTTACGCGGATTTTGTCGTCTGCGGAAAGACCTGCGAGCGTGTCAGCCTGGGAAATCATTTTTGAAATTTTAGTCGTAAGGTTGTACTCAAAACCGGCGTCGCTTGAAATTCCGTCAATAGTTTCAATTGAATCGCCGTAAGTTATCGCAAGTCCCATCCATACCTGCTTTACGCCGACTTCGCTGTTCTTTACCTGCTGAATCTGAACCTGTCTTAATCCGTAGCCGGACGCTATCCGCTGATTTTCCTGTTTTTTCATGTTGAAAAACTGGTAGCTGAAATTCTTGTTTGCGGCGCCTTTGTACTCCACCAGAATATCTTTTACGTACTGGGCGGTTGCGTTGTAAGGCGCCGGAAGGTTGTCGCTGAAAAAGACTTTTACAGAAAGCGGCTCAGTCAGATTTTTTACTGTGTTTTTAGAAGCCTCGCTTATTGAATAAGAGCCCTGGCTTGTCAAGTCTATTCTGAAAAATGCTTTTCGTCCTGCCAGATTTGCAAGGACAAGAATCATTGCAAAAATTACAAAATCGCTCTTTGGACTTTTTATCCATTCAAGAAATCTTTTCATTGTTATCTTGCCTCCTTTTCCTGTGTTACTACTGTAAGGCTAAAAAATAATGCTGTAAGCGAAACGAAGTAAATAATATCGCGGGAGTCAATTATTCCGCGCGAAATAGATGTGAAATGTTCGTTTGCGCTCAAAAACTGAAGGAATCCTACAATCGGAGCAGGTAAGAAGATAAGAAAATCGCTTACCATCGTAAGTGAGATGCAGATTATGAATGCGGTAAAAAACGAGATAATCTGATTTTTTGTGATTGATGAGGCGAAGATTCCGATTGCGCTGAAAGCCGCGCACAGGAACAGCGCTCCTATATATCCGCCTGCAACCGGTCCCGCATCCGGCGCTCCAAAAGGCAGCATTCCGAAAAGGTAAAGCAGTGTAGGCGCAATCATTATTGCTGACGCTGCGAAAGTTGCAAGGAATTTTCCGGCCGCAACGTCAAATTCCGTGACAGGAAGTGTGTATAGGGTTTCTATTGATCCGACTCGTTTTTCTTCGGCGTAGACGCGCATTGTAAGGGCAGGAATAAAAAACGAAAGAATTAAAGGAAGCATCTGGAACAGATTTCTCATGGATGCCCTGTTCTGAAGGTAAAACGCCGTAAAAAACATTGTTCCTGCAAGAATCAGAAACAATCCTGTGACAATATATGCGATCGGGCTTGCAAAATATGCGGCGAATTCACGCTTGAAAATTACAACCGCCGGATTTTTAACTTTATTTTTCATTTTTCCGCTCCGTTTTCTGTGGTAAGTATATGGAATACGTCTTCAAGGCTGTTGCGCTGAAGAACCAGCTCGAATAGGCTGTATCCTGCGCTGATTACAGCCTTTGCGATTTCAGGGCGTATTTCTGTTGTTCCTTTTACGGAAAGAAGCGCCGTAGAGCCGTTTTCCGCTTTTTCAAAAGAAATGCCTTCAATTCCCTGGATGCCATTCAGAACTTCTGAAAGCTGGGCTTCGCCGGCGTCCGCGGTAACCTTGATTACTGCGGAATTTCCAAATCTCGTCCTTAGCTGGTCGGTCGGACTGTCTGCGACAAGTCTTCCTCCGCTTATTATGATTACGCGCGAGCAAAGCGTTTCTACTTCGCTTAATATGTGCGTTGAAATTATTACTGTCCTGGTTTTTCCGATTTCCTTTATCAGTGTGCGGACTTCTTCAATCTGGTTCGGGTCAAGGCCGGAAGTGGGCTCGTCAAGAATAAGGATTTCCGGATCGTTCATAAGCGCGTGCGCAAGTCCTACGCGCTGTCTGTAGCCGCGGCTAAGGTCGCTTATGTTTTTGTGCATTACTTCTTCAAGGCCGCATTCCCTGCATAGAACCGGAACTTTTTCATCTGCGTTCTTTCCCTCTATGTCCGCGATGTAGTTCAGGTAGTCCGCGACAATCATGTCTCCGTAAAGCGGCGCGCTTTCTGGCATATAGCCTATTTTTCTTTTTGACTCAACCGGCTGTTCCGTGATGTCGATTCCATCGATTTTTACAGAACCGTCTGTCGGCTTCAGAAATCCGGTAATCATTCGCATTGTTGTTGTTTTTCCAGCTCCGTTAGGTCCGAGAAGACCTACAATCTGTCCTGTTGGAATGGAAAAACTTACATCGTTTACCGCCCGGAATGTTCCGAATGTACGGGAAACGTGAGATACTTCGATCATACTTTTTATATCCTCCAATATTTTGCCTTTTTTTCAGCCTGTTTAAAAAAAAGAGCTGTTTTGTTCAGCCCTTGTATAAAATTAAACAAAGTTTTTCGCGAAATGTTACGAAAGTTTGTTCAGTTCTTTTTCATATTTTCTGTCTTTGGCTTCTTTTGCCGGCCTGTAAAGGATTGCGACGTTTCCAATGAGTCTTACAAGGATTGAGCCGGTCGCATCCGTTATTCCTTCCGTAAGCTCGCGCTTTTCATCCTTAAAGTCGTTGAACTTTACTTTTATAAGCTCGTGGTGTCCAAGGTCTGTGTCGATTTTTCCGGTTACGCCCTCTGAAACTCCGCCTGCTCCCACGATTACCACAGGGTCGATTCTGTTCGCGTGTTTTTCAAGAAGTTTTCTCTGTTTGCTGTTTAAAGTCATCATAATCATACATTCTATCAAAAAAACGACTATTGAACAACATTTCATCTTTTAGTATTATTGATAAACGGACTTTTGGAGATATTTTCTGAAAGCCCGAGTCTGCTAAAATTTAAATAGTAAATTTATTTTTTTTAAGAGGTAACAATATGGCTTTTGATATTTCAAAGATGAGAAATATCGGTATCAGTGCTCACATTGACTCAGGAAAGACAACAACTTCAGAACGAATTTTGTTCTATTGTAACAAAATTCATGCAATTCACGAAGTTCGCGGTAAAGACGGTGTTGGTGCTGTTATGGACAACATGGAGCTGGAACGTGAGCGTGGTATCACAATCCAGTCTGCAGCAACACAGGTACAGTGGAAAGATTACACAATCAACCTTATCGATACTCCAGGTCACGTAGACTTTACGGTAGAAGTTGAACGTTCGCTCCGCGTTCTTGACGGTGCTATTATGATTCTTTGTGCCGTTGCAGGTGTTCAGTCTCAGTCAATTACTGTAGACCGCCAGTTGAAACGTTATCATGTACCTCGCGTGGCATTTGTAAACAAGTGTGACCGCCAGGGAGCAAATCCGCTCCGCGTAAGAATGCAGCTCCGCGAAAAACTCGGTTTGAACGCATATATGATGGAGCTTCCAATCGGTCTTGAAGACAAGCTTGAAGGTGTTGTAGACCTTATCAGCCAGAAAGCCGTTTATTTTGACGGACCTAACGGAGAAGAGCTTCGCTATGCTGATGTTCCTGCAAACATGGTTGAAGATGTAAAGAAGTACCGCAAGGAGCTTATTGAAGCTGCAATCAACTTTGACGACGCTCTTATGGAAGATGCTATGATGGACGAGGAGAACGATTACGCTAACCTCGACCAGGAAAAGATTATCGCGGCAATCCGCAAGGGAACAATTTCTGAGCAGTTTGTTGGTGTATTCTGCGGTTCTGCCCACGTAAACAAGGGTATTCAGCCGCTTTTGGACGCTGTAGTTCGCTATCTTCCGGCTCCGAACGAAGTAAAGAACGTTGCTCTTGACCTTGACAACAACGAGGCTGAAGTTGAGCTTGAATCTGTAGACAACAAGCCTTGCGTGGCATTGGCATTTAAGCTTGATGACGGTCAGTACGGACAGTTGACATATACACGTGTTTATCAGGGAAAAATCAAGAAGGGCGAAGAGCTTTACAATACACGTTCAAAGAAAAGATTTAAGGTTGGACGCCTTGTTCGTATGAATTCGGCTCAAATGGAAGATATTAACGAAGGCTGCGCAGGTGACATTGTCGCTCTCTTCGGTGTTGACTGTGCTTCGGGCGATACATTCGTAAACGGCGGTTTGAACCTGTCTATGGCTTCTATGTACGTTCCTGAGCCTGTAATTTCCCTGTCTATCACTCCAAAAGATAAGCAGGCTGCCATGCAGCTGTCTAAGGCTTTGAACCGCTTTACAAAGGAAGACCCTACATTCCAGACATACACAGACCCTGAATCAAACGAAACGATTATCAAGGGAATGGGTGAGCTTCATCTTGCCGTATATGTTGAACGAATGAAGCGTGAATACAACTGTGAAGTTATTACAGGTCAGCCGCAGGTTGCATACCGCGAATCAATTACTGCACGCGGCGACTTTAACTATACTCATAAAAAGCAGACTGGTGGTTCTGGTCAGTACGGCCGTGTTGCCGGATTCATGGAACCGGATTCAGAAAAAGACTACGAATTTATCGATGCAATCAAGGGTGGCGCTATTCCTAACGAATATATCCCGTCTTGCGACAAGGGTTTCCAGAAAGCAATGAAGGAAGGTTCATTGATTGGCGCTCAGATTGTTGGTGTTAAGATTACAATCAACGATGGTCAGTATCACCCGGTAGACTCTAGTGATAACGCTTTCCAGATTGCCGCTATCGGCGCTTTCCGCGAAGGTTATATGAAGGCAAAGCCGGTTATTCTTGAACCTATTATGAAAGTTCAGATTGCCGCTCCAAACGAATTCCAGGGTAACGTATTTGGTCTTATCAACCAGCGCCGTGGTATTATTGGTGAGACAACTGATGAGAACAACACATCTGTAGTAAATGCAGAAGTTCCACTTTCTGAAATGTTCGGATTCTCAACAATTCTCCGCTCTTCAACACAGGGAAAAGGCGAATTCACAATGGAATTCGAAAAATACGGCAAAGTTCCAAACGCCGTAGCAGAAGAACTCATCAAGAAACACCAGGAAGAAAGGGCTAAAGGTAACAAATAGCAAATCCGTTAAAAAATCTTGTGGCCTTAAGCCGCAAGATTTTAGGTTTATCCTTATAGTAAATGCACTTTCACAAGAAATTGTATGTTGCATTGATTTAGGATTTACCTATTTAACCCTAGTGTCGAGTTTTTTGAAAAAAAAATAAAAGCATAGGCAGATTTACAGTTTGTGAAGATTTTTGGCGATTGAATTAATTAAAGTGCGAAGCACCCGAATTAATACAAGCGAAGCGCGAGCCAAATCCATCTGAGCAAATTGGAAATATGCCGAAAGCGTTCTTTCAGAATTTGCAAAAAAAAACTCGACATTCGGGCTATTTTAAATCTGGTTTTCAGAAAAAATTGAATAGACTTTTTTTAAAAGTGGACTTATCATTACTAAGTCCACTTTTTTCATTTTATGCAACTTTGGAGGATATAATGGTAAAACAGGATTTGATTAATACAAGCCCGGTAAGATTTTTTAATGCTGTCGCTTGCGGCGGATTGAACGCCGGCCAGATGGGGATAATTACTGCCAAAAAAGGTCTTGGCAAAACTTCCGTTCTTGTGCAGTTTGGAATAGATGCGCTGCTTTACGATAAGCATTTGGTTCACGTTTCTTTTGACCAGAAATCTTCCAACGTGATAGCCTGGTATGAAAGCGTTCTTGCAGAAATGGGAAAGAAGAAAAATATCGAGGATATGAACGAGTTGAGCGAATCTATTATCCGCAACCGTACGATTTTGAATTTCAATCAGGAGACTTTTACACTGCCGAAGGTTGTGAATACTCTAAAAGCCCTTAAGGAGGGCGGAGTCAAGGTGGAGGCTCTTGTAATAGACGGCGAGGATATGGATAAAGTTTCCGTAGAGGATGTTGAGTCTGTTTCAGATTTTGCAAAGGCGGAAGGCATTGAGGTATGGTTCAGCGGAACAAATGAAAACTCCGGACTTTCAAAAACTGTTCGACCTGAAATTCTTCCGTTTTTTGACATTGTTGCCCACATCGGTTCTGACGGAAAAAACGTCATGCTTTCAGTGTTAAAAGCCGGCGGAAAAGAAACTTCATCAGCAGGTGTAAGGCTTGATGCAAAGACAATGCTGATGTGCGAGTGATTGTGCCGGGAAAAAACTATTGATTTTCTTTCCACGGGAAAAAGAACGCCTTGAAGCCTCTTGTAGGGTTCGCCTCGATGTCGTCTTTAAGGAGTTCCTTCCACGGAATCTTGCGGCGGGCCCTGCTGTTTAATGGCTCGCCTTTTTTGTCTAATTCTTCTATATAATCATACTTTTTCATTATAAGGCGGAATGCGTTCGCGCGTGCCATTTGAACTCCGCACATTCCTGGAGCGATTCCGAGCATTATGATTGAAATTGCGGCAAGAAACAGGTTGTAAAAGCCAAGCACGATTGAGACAAAAAGGTTGTCAAATAAAACGATGAAGCACTTTTTTACAGTCTTAAGGAAAGGATTGTGCATGTATGCCCTTATAGACGGATACCAGAGCAGGGAAGCGATGATTATCAGCGCCGCCCAGATATAGCACACGCCGGCTAAAAGTCCTGCGAAAGAAACCTGGCCGTTCTGCGGCTTAAGAAAATAAATTCCGCCGATTGCTGCTATTGAAGTTACCGCGACTAGTGAAAGTCCGTATTTTATTCCGTCTGTTATGCAGTTTTTTATAGATTTGAAGAAATCCTTGAACTCAACTGTTTCGTAGTCGGCGATTCCCTTTGAGGATTCCGCCCACGCAAGCGTGAAAATTGAAGAGCCGCAGACAAGAACCAGCGCAAGAAAAATCCAGATGTAAAGGAAAAAATCCGCGTTTTTGAAAACTGTTACTCCAAGACTGGAAATTCCGGTGCATAAAATAATCAGCGCGTCAATCATAAGGTTTGGAACAAAAAAGAACATAACGTTGTCCCAGCCGTCGTAAAAATTCTTTTTAAAAAATAAACTAAGCATATAAAGAATATAGCAGTAATCTCCAGTTTTTAACAGAGAATTATTTTGTATATCTGCCGTTTTGGTTTATAATATCTTTTAGAATAGAGAGATTCTTCTTGTAGAAGGTTTTGATTTCATGAAGTTAAGACGACGTTTTGCTATTATCGCTTTTATTTGTGCCGTAGAAATGTTTATTCTTGCAACGCTCACAATGCTTGGGGCAGGTTTTGTTCAACGGCTTCAGAATTTTAAGTTTCTGGAGCAGGAATGTCAGTTTGATGTTGCGGACATGATTAACTATCTGAATCAGACTGTATATTATGGAGTTGACACGACCCAGGTTTCTTCCGTGTGGAAATCAAAGGTTGTGGAAACAAATAAAAAATTCCATGAATTTACAGGTTATAAAGGATTAAAGTATTTCTCAAAAGATCTTAAAGCTGAGGTTGAGAACGCGGACAGCATCTGGATGAAAGTCATAGCCCAGGTGAATCCGTTCAACATGCACTTTCAGAATATACAGAAAGCTTCAATAACAGAAGATGAAAAAAACTATATTTCGCGGAACGGAATAAAGGCGGGCGCTGAATATTTTGTTGATTCAGAGGCGGTCCAGACAATATGCGACAACACGCTTCTTGTGGAAAATCAGATGAAGGCGCTTATTCAGAACGGCAATGACCTCCGCGATATTATGGCGAAAATAAACGTAATGCTCGGGCAGTCGCTTAGTCATTACACAAATCTTTACAGAATCGGGGTATTCCTGCTTGGAATAATTTTTTCTGGAATTGTAATAGCAAGCATTCATTACGGAACAACAATTGTAATTCAGAATATCTGGAGCATGCGGGAAATGTCGCTTGCGCTTTCTGAAAAAGATTTTACAACAAAAATAGTTCCTCAGGGCAGCAATGAAATGCGCGATTTGATGAACAACATGAATAATATGGTAAAAGAGATAAATGATTTCTTTATTGTTGTAAAAAAGACTGCGGCAAAGGCAATTTCATCTGGTTACTCAATCAACGATTCTTCTGCCGGCACGGCGGCGGCGACAAATGAAATTAACCTTAATATTGAAAATATTACGGATGAATTTGAAAAAATCAACAAATCCATAGAACGTTCAGTGGAAGCGGTGAACCAGATTAATATTCAGGTAAAAACTCTTGTGCAGGATAATAACAGTCAGGTTTCCGCTATAAACGAAAGCACGGATGCTGTAACGAATATGATTCGTGGAATTGAGCAGATTAAGGAAAATGCGGTTTCTCGTTCAAGGATTGCGGCGGAAATGGACGGATTTGTCGCCGATGGCGATGAAAAAATTGCGGCCACAAATAAGATTCTTGGCGAAGTAATGAACCAGCTTGATCAGATAAAGGAAATTGTGACAATCATCAATTCTGTAAGCGCGCAGACGAACCTTCTTTCTATGAATGCGGCGATTGAGTCTGCCCATGCGGGTGAATACGGCAAGGGCTTTGCTGTTGTCGCGGAGGAAATCCGTTCCCTTGCTATTTCCACGGCTAACAATGCAAAAAAAATTACAGAATCAATCAAGGGAACTATAGAGGCGGTTACAGAGGCGAACCGCTCCAGCATGCTTGCTTCGGAAGCGTTTGCAAAAGTTTCAAGTCATTCCGAGGAGATGATTTCGGCTTTTGCCGCCATTACCGGCGAAATTGAGAACATAAACGGACAGACAAAGCATATTACCGAAAAGACAAGCATAACAGCTTCAACGGCGGACAAAATCAAACACTACTGCGAAAATCTTGCGCAAAATCAGGAGACGGTCGCCTTTGAAATTTCTGCAGTAAGCGGACTTTTTAACAAGGCTTTAGGCGGAATTAAGGAAATTTATGCCGGAACTGAAGAAATTGTAAAAAGAATGGCGGCGGTCGGTTCGTTGAGCAAGGAAAGCTACAAGAATATGACTGAGCTTGAAAACGTGCTTGAAGAATTTAAAACAACGAGCGACGAGTCCGAGGAAGTTCAGCAGGAAATTGAAAATTCAGCGATTGAAAACATCATTTCACCGGAACTGCAGGCGCAGCTTGAGGCGGATTTTGGCAACGCGGAACACGCAGATTCAGGAGTTGAATTTGATCCTTCCGCAGTGCCCGACGAAACTTCCGGAAGCGAAGTAAATTCTGCGGAATCAGGTGCTGACCCGGATTTTGACGAAATGTTCGAGAATATCCCGGACGAGAATCAATAGGAATTTTGCCGCTTCGGTGTTTGTGTGGTATATTGGAAGAAAGGAAATGCCCGAACTTTGGGTTATCTCCACAGTAGTTCGAATAACCGCTTTCTGTGAGTCAAACTGAAGCGGTTATTTTTTTAACTCTTCTTATTTTTTAGGTAAGAGAGTACTGCGATAACTGTGCCAATAGCAGTGCATATACAACCGATAGTTGCAAGGACTGCTAAAAAAAGGTCTAAAGTCATGCAAACCCCCGTAATTCAAATTTCAGCCAACGCTGATTGAGTTCGGGAGATAACCGCCGCAATTAAAATTGCCGTGTGTGTTTTTTTTGCGTTAAGGATTGTAGGGGCGGCAGTGCCGTTGCGGCACGGAGCATGGCGAAGTGGAGCAATGGAGCGGCACGGAGTGCGCGCGGAACCCCGGAAAGCCTGACCCGAGCCTGGCTGCCGGAAGGCAGGCGGAGCGAGGGGAACGCCCGGATAAAAAAAATCAGATAAAAACGGCGGTTTCCGTGTCGTTGAAAAGATTGAGCGGTTTCAATATAATATTTAGTTATTATGAGTAACAATAACGAAAAGAATTCACAGTTCAGCCACTGGGCGGATCAGATGGCTGATAAAATCATCAGGGAAAAAGGCGACCTTGATTCATATACTTGCGCATCTGGAATTACTCCTTCTGGAACTGTGCATATCGGCAACTTCCGGGAAATTATTACGGTTGATCTTGTTGTGCGCGCTTTGCGTGACCGCGGTAAGAACGTCCGGTTTATTTATTCATGGGATGACTATGACGTTTTCCGCAAAGTTCCGGCGAATATGCCTGACCCGGAGATTCTTGAAAAATATTTAAGGTATCCGATTACGATGGTTCCCGATACAACCGGAAGAAACGAGAACTATGCGCGCCACCACGAGGTTGACATTGAAAAGGAACTTCCGCGTGTAGGAATTAATCCTGAATTTTTGTATCAGGCTTCCCGCTACAGGGCAAACCGTTATGCGGAAGGAATGAAAAAAGCTTTGCAGAACCGCGAGCTTATCAAGGAATGTCTTAATGAATACCGCGATGAGCAGCACAAGATGAAGCCGGAAGATGTCTACTGGCCGGTTTCTGTTTTCTGCGGAAAATGCAACAAGGATACAACTGAAATTACAGGTTATGACGGTGAATACGGTATTTCCTATAAATGCGAATGCGGTAACTGTGAGACCGCTGACTTGAGGACTTTTAAAGGCGCGAAGCTTGGCTGGCGGGTTGACTGGCCTATGCGCTGGAACGAGGAAAAAGTTGTGTTTGAGCCGGGCGGAAAAGATCACATTTCTCCGGGCGGTTCTTATGATACTGCTAAGCTTGTTTCTAAGAAAATCTATAATTGGGACGCGCCGATTACAATGCGTTACGACTTTGTGAATCTTAAGGGTGTTCCTGGAAAAATGTCTTCTTCAAAAGGAAAGGTTATTTCTCTGGTTGATGCGCTTGAAGTTTATCAGCCTGAGGTTCTGCGCTATATTTTTGCCGGAACAAGACCTAATACGGAATTTGCAATTTCTTTTGACCTTGATGTGAATAAAGTCTATGAAGATTATGATAAGACTGAGCGTATTGTATGGGGCGTAGATAAGGCAAAATCTGAGGATGTTCTTGCAAAAGAAAAGAGAATTTATATTCTTTCGCAGATTGACGGAAAAATGCCTTCTGTTATGCCTTATCAGATTGGTTTCAGGATGATGACTACATTGCTTCAGACTTATTCCGGAGATATTGATGCTGTAATAAAATCTTTGGGAGATGTTAAGCCTGAGCAGGAAGCGGCTTTGCGTCGCCGTGCGCAGTGCGCCTGGTATTGGATCCGGGAATGCGCGCCATCATGCGCGGAAGATTTCTGCTTTGCGTTAAGAGAGGATGGTTCAAAGGCTGACTTGTCCGGCGATATGCTTGCGGCTGTAAAGCGTGTCCGCGATGAAGTTGTGCCGCGTGTCGGAAGTTTTGCCCTGGACAAGGAATGTCAGCAGGCGATGTACGACATCGCTACGGAACTTGGTCTTGATGCAAAGGCTTTGTTTACGGCGTTGTATCAGGCGCTGATTGGAAAGGACCAGGGACCGCGCCTGGCTTCGTTCATGAAAATTATCGGAAAGGAAAAACTTCAGAAAATACTTTCTGTATATTAAAAATAATTCCGAGTTTTTTTTGCAAATTATGAAAGAACGCTCTCGGCAGATTTCCAATTTGCTCAGATGGATTTGGCTCGCGCTACGCTTGTATTAATTCGGGTGCTCCGCACTTTTATTAATTCAATCGCCAAAAATCTTCACAAATTGTAAATCTGCCTGCGCTTTTATTCTTTTTACAAAAAACTCGACATTCGGGCTATTTATTGTCTTTCAGAAGTTGCCTGCCTGCGCGTTTTTCTTAGGCCTGTGCAGCCAAGGGCGCGCATTGAATTCAGTACGGCAAGGAATGAAACTCCTACATCGCCGAATACGGCAAGCCACATAGAGCCGATTCCAATTCCGCTTGCAAGCATAATCAGAACTTTTATTCCAATGGAAAATACGATGTTCTGGCGTACAATTGACATTGTTTTCTTTGAAATTTTGATTGAGTCTGCGACTTTTGAAGGTTCATCCGTCATTATGACAACATCTGCGGATTCAATCGCCGCGTCTGAGCCAAGCGCGCCCATTGCGATTCCAACATCCGCGCGGGCAAGAACCGGCGCGTCGTTTATTCCATCCCCTGCAAAAGCGACTTTGCCGTTGCTGTTCTTTAATTCTTCCAGAAGAATTTCTATTTTTGAAACTTTGTCCTGAGGAAGCAGTTCTGAAAAAACTTCTGTGATTCCCAGCTGGGATGCCGCTTTTTCCGCCGCCTTGCCGCTGTCTCCGGTAAGCATTACGATTTTTGAAACACCGGTTTTTTTCAGGTTTTTTATCGCGGTTTTAGCGTCGTCTTTTATCTGGTCAGAAATAACAATAAATCCAAGGTATTTTCCGTTTTCTGCTATATGGATTATTGTTCCTGCCTTTTCTTTTGCGGCTCCGGAATCAAAGTTCAGGACTTTGTTCTCTTTAAGGAGTGTTTCGTTTCCGGCAAGAACAATGTTTCCGTTAAGGTTGACTTTTATTCCCTGTCCGGCAATTTCTTCCGCATCTGAAAGATTCTGTCTTTTGCAGCATTCTCCGGAATGAGCCGCGCCGAGCGACTTTGCTACCGGATGGTTTGATTTTGCTTCCGCGTGCGCTGCAAGTGCAATCAGCGCATCCTTGGATATTGAGGCGTCTGCAGGACAGATTTCACTTACCGCGAAAATACCCTTTGTAAGTGTTCCTGTCTTGTCAAAAACGGCTGTTCTTATTCTGGAAAGCGCTTCCACCGAGGATGAGCCTTTCATCAGGATTCCGTTTCTGCTGGCGGCGCCGATTCCTCCAAAAAAAGTAAGCGGCACAGAAATTACGATTGCGCATGGGCAGGAAACGACAAGAAAAGAGATTGCCCTGTAAACCCATTCGCTCCATTGCCATTCACCTTTTGAAAGCCCGATTGTTATTGACGGAATGATTGCGACTGAAAGGGCAAGAATACATACTGCCGGCGTATAGATTCTGCTGAATCTTGTGATGAACCGTTCTGTTTTTGTCTTTTTCTGGCTTGAAAATTCAACCATTTTTATTATTCTGGATGCGGCGGAATCTTCGGAAAGTCGTACAGTTCTTATTTCTATAGCGGAATTTTTATTGATTGCGCCGGAAAAAACTTCTGCGCCTTCGGTGATTTCCACAGGAACTGATTCTCCGGTGATTGCCGAATTGTCCAGGAAGGAGCTGCCCTTTGTGATTATCCCGTCGACAGGGATTCTTTCGCCGGGTTTTACAACTATTGTCTCGCCAGGCTGAACTTCCTCTGCCTTTACGGTTATTTCCTTTCCGCCGCGGATTACATTTGCCGTGTCGGGGCGTATTTCCATTAGCGCATTGATTGATTTCTCTGATTTGTCTACTGCGTAATCCTCAAAGCGTTCGCCAATCTGATAAAAAAGCATGATTGCGACTGCCTCTGGAAGCTGCCCGATACAGACTGCTCCTAGTGAGGCAACGGACATAAGGAATTTTTCGTCAAAAAATTCGCCGCGCAGGATATTTTTTACCGCGCTTTTTACGACTCCGTAGCCGACCAAAAGGTATGCGGCAAGACAAATGCCTGTAAAAATATACTGCTGGTATGTGTCAATCAGATAAAAGTTTTTTATGAAATCTGAAAGTTTTATATGTTCAAGAATTTCTGCGGCCACAAGAAGGATTCCTGCGGTTATTATTCTTGCCAGGGAAATTTCATTTTCTTCATGTTCGTCTTTTTCAATGTGTTCGTTTTGCATAGCAGCCTCCTAAAAAGTCCACGTGTTTGATTTTGCGCGCCGGGCTTTGGCTATTCGCCAATGTGGTCTAGTCCCTGCGCAAGTATTGAATGTACGTGCGCATCTGCGAGCGAGTAAATAAGCGATTTTCCATCGCGCGTAAATTTTACAAGTCCGTTTGATTTTAGAATCCGCAGCTGATGGCTTACGGCGGACTGCGTCATTCCAAGAACTTCAGCGATTGCGTTTACTGACATTTCGTTATCCAGCAGGACAAAAAGGATTTTTATCCGCGTTGAATCTCCGAAAATCTTAAAAAGCTCCGCAAGGTCAAAAAGTGTGTCTTCGTCGGGCATTGTGTCTGTGATTTCTTGTCCGTCCATAAAATCTCCTTGTGTTTTTGTTATTCATTTGAACAACTGTTCATATATTAGTATGGTAAAACTTTTCTGTCAAGAAATAGCGGACGGAATTTGACTTTTTATAAATAGTCCGGCAGTCTGTTATCCTTTTATTTCTTTTACAGAATTGTCGCCGTTAAGAAGTATGATTCTTGGATTCCAGTTTTCTGCCAGCGGTTCTTCGATTGTTGTGTACGTTACGATTATCACCTTGTCGCCGGGGCATGCTTTTCTGGCCGCCGCGCCGTTCAGGCATATTTCACCTTTTTTTCCGGGAATTATATAGGTTGAAAAACGTTCGCCGTTGTTTACGTTCAGAATGTCGACTTTTTCCCATGTGTGCATTCCCGCCTTTTTGCAAAGTTCCGTGTCTATGCTGATAGAACCTTCATAATTTAAATTTGCGTCTGTTACGGTTGCCCGGTGAAGTTTTGCCTTTAATACTGTTATTTCCATTTTATTTCCTTTTTTTTAGTTTTTTGGTTCCCCGCGCCTGAATTTTATGAGTTCATCTCTACAGCTTTTTTTACACCGGAAAGAACCAGCTCCGGACAGAATTCGTCGAAAATCCGGTAATCTTCAAAAATCCTTGAAAAACCGCCGGTTGCGACAATCAGAGGCTTTTCGTCTTTGAATACATTTTTTGTAAACATGTAAGTAAGTTCCTTAAGCGCGCCGGCGTTTCCAAAGTAAAGTCCGTTCTGGATTGCTTCCGTTGTCGTGCTTCCGCAGATATGCTCAGGTTTCTGGATTTCCACAGAAGGAAGTTTTGCCGTTCCGCTTGCAAGCGCTTCTGCGCTGATTTTAAGCCCCGGCAGGATTGCGCCGCCAAGGTATTCCTTGTTTTTTGTTACACAGTCAACGGTGGTCGCCGTTCCCATGTCTATTATTATAAGGTTTTTTTCCGGAAAAAGTTCTGTAGCGCCGATTGCCCCGGCGATTCTGTCTGCTCCGATTTCCTTGGGATTTGAGTATTTAAGTTTTAAGCCTGTTTTTATTCCTGCCTGAATGAAAACAGGCTCTATCTTAAAATATTTTGCAATTGCGCTTGAAAGCGAATAGTTTATTGCCGGAACAACGCTGCATATTCCGATTTTATGTATTTTTTGCCATTCAAAACTGTTTTCCCGAAGCACCGACCGTAAAAAAATCCCGATTTCATCCGAGCTTGAGTTTGCTTTTGTCGCGCTCCTGAACTGCAATACCAGCTGGTCATCCTTAAAAAGACCGCCGGTTATCTGAGTGTTGCCCACGTCTAAAGTCAATATCATAATTTTCCTCTCATTTATTTTTATGGGGAAAGTCTCCCCTACGGTCGCACTTCGTTGCGTCCTACCCCTTCTATGGGGACACCCCATAACGCCCCGTTCAGGGTTTCTGCAAGTTCCTGAAGGGTTTGTGTCTCGGCTATTATTCTATCAGAGTTTTTAAAAATTTTGCACGGATGCAGGTCGCCTGATATTCTTGATTTTTCATTTTGCACAACAAAATCCGGTGCAAAATCTTTTTGTGCCAAAAAGATTTTTTTTACGGCATTTTGCTGTTCTTCTTCACTTGCGCCGCTTGTTAATTTAAATGCCGCAAGTTTTGTGCTGTTGCCGCTCCACTGCTTGATTTTGTAAAGAAGCTTGGGATTTTCCTGCATCTTCAGAAGGATTTCTTTTCCTGAAGGAATTTTTGAGATTGCGCCGCCCGGAAAAATCTTTCCGTCAACACAAATCTCCTGGACGCTGTAGTCGCTTACAGCCGCCGCGTGTATTATTGCGCCGTAATTTGAATTTTTACATTCAGATTCAAGAAGTTTCTGCAAATCTGAAAAAGTTCTGTACGTGATTATTTTTGCGTCATTTGGTTTTTGCGCATTTTCTGCCATAAGCGCCGTTACGTCTGCGCCTTTTTTGCAAAAAAAATCAGCAAGAAAAGCCGCGGTTCTGCCTGTTGAAAAATTTGTTATGTAGCGGACTGTGTCAATCGGCTCGCAAGTTCCGCCGCCTGTAATAAGAATCTTCATGTTGACTTCCTGATTTTTACATTCTGTAAAATATTCTTCTATAAAATCAAATGCTTTTTCCGGGGAAATAAGCCGGCCGTCTCCTGTTGTGCCGCAGGCAAGAAGTCCGCTTTCTGCAGGAAGAATTTTTGCGCCCCAGGATTCAAGTTTTTTTAAGTTTTCCTGGACGCTTGGGTGATGGAACATTTGCGTATTCATTGCCGGCGCAACCAAAAGCGGTTTTGCAAAATTATTTGCAAGGCAGACTGCTCCGAACAAATCGTCCGCAAGCCCGGCGGCAAGGCGGTTTATTGTGTTCGCGCTGCACGGATAGCTAATTATCAAATCCGCCCAGTTTTGCGCAAGGTTTATGTGCGGAATGGGGTCGGAATTATTGAACATTTTTGTTTCCAGCTTGTTGTGGCTTAAGCCTTCAAAACTGGCTTTGCCTACAAATTTTAAAGCCGATTTTGTCGCGATTACGCGCACATTGTATCCGTGTTTTTTTAAAAGGCTTGTCAGCGCGCACGATTTGTATGCGGAAATTGAGCCTGAAACGTGAAGAAGAATGTTTTTTTTCATAAAGTCTCCAGAAATTAGGACGGCCGAAGGCAGCGTCCTGTGCAATTTATAGCTCCAGATTGTCAATCAGGCGCACATTTTCAAGGAAAACTGCTCCGTAGATGTGTCCGTCAAGCTCGGTAAGGTAATCCACGGTAAATCCCGCGGCTTCAAGTTCTGTCTTTTTCTGGGTGGCGCTTTTGCTGGAAGCAAGAATCTCGTGGAATTTCGGGGCAAGCGCAAGTCCTTCCGGCGAAAGTTTCCTGTTGCGGCTAGAAAGCGCAAGTCCGTTAGACCCGCGTACAATCGGGCACGGAATTATGTTTATGTCCAGGAAAAATGCCTCCGCCATGCCTTTTAAAAGCTTGTACTGCTGGAAATCCTTTTCGCCAAAGTACGCGTTTGTAGGGCGAACAATGTTAAAAAGTTTCATCACAACTGTAAGAACGCCGTCAAAGTGGCCGGGACGCGTTGCGCCGCACAAAAGTTTTGAGAATGAATTTTCGGTGATTTTGTATTTGTAGCCGTCCGGGTACATTTCTGTGTAATCCGGCGCAAAAAGAAAATCCACACCGGATTTTTCAAGAAGCGCGATGTCGTCCTGAAGGTTCGCCGGGTAGGTTTCCAAATCCTTTTTGTCGTTGAACTGGGTTGGGTTCAAAAAAACGCTTACGAAAGTGATTTCGTTCTCGCTTTTTGCGCGGTTTATAAGGCTTAAGTGTCCTGCGTGAAGTCCGCCCATTGTTGGCACAAAGCCGATTTTTTTATTCTGAAGCGATTTCCGCGCTTCTTTTATTTCTTGGATTTTTGTTATTACTTTCATTTTGATTCCTCTGGTCCTGGAAAATTTTGTTCTGCAACGTCTTTTGCGTAGCTGTTCAGCGCGTTTTCTATCAATTCCGCGCCGTTAAGATACTGGCGCACGAATCTTGGGTGGAATCCGCTCAATCCGAGCATATCCTGAAGCACAAGAACCTGTCCGTCTGTTTTTGTGCCTGCCCCGATTCCGATTGTCGGAATTTTCACGCTTTCTGTGATTTTTTCTGCAAGCCCACAGGGAATACATTCCAGGACGATTGCCACGCAGCCGAGTTTTTCCGCAAGTTTCGCCTCGTCAATTATTTTGGATGCGGTTTCTTCAGTTTTTCCCTGCATCTTGTGTCCGCCAAAAGCCTGATAAAACTGCGGAGTTAGCCCTAGGTGGCTCATAACCGGGATTCCGCTTAAGACAAGATGGCGGATAATTTCTTCCTGCCCGAAAACTCCTTCAATCTTTACGCAGTTTGCGCCGGCAACAAGAAGTTTTCCTGCGCAGTCCGTTGCAAACTCAATGCCTTTCCGCGTGGTTAAAAACGGCATGTCTGAAACAATATATTTTTTGGTTCCGTTACGCACGCTTCTTGTGTGTTCTTCCATCCATTCCATTTTTGCAGGAATCGTTGTGCTTTCGCCGTGCATTACCATGCTAAGGCTGTCGCCGATAAGAAGGCAGTCAATGTCTGTTTTTTCCGCAATGCGCGCAAAAGTCGTGTCGTAGCACGTGACCATGGAAATTTTGTGTTTTTCCGATTTGTACTTAAAAAAATCAAGAGTAGTCATAGTACCTGTCCTTTTAGATCAAGTCTTTTGTAAAAGAGCGTTATTTTTGCGGAAACAAAAGTCGCCGCAGCGAATCAATCCCCTTCCGGGTGACTGTTCCAAATTAGTTTAGTGTTTTTTAATGTCTGCGTAAATATGATTTTTTTTGCATTTGCAAAATTCAAAAATAACGGCAATAATCATTTTATGAAAAAAATCGTCCTTTCAATTTTTTGCCTTTTTATTTTTGTTTCGTGCGCTCAGAACAGCGATTTTCTCGCTTTTGAGTCGATGAACACTTTTGTTACTCTAAAAACCTACGGAAAAAATGCCGCAAAAGCCAATTCAAGGATAAAGTCGCGGATTCTGGAGCTTGAGGACTATTTTTCCACAACAAAGCCTGAAAGCGATGTTTATAAAATCAACATGAGTGACGGCGGCTCTGAAATTCCGCACACAGAAACGGCGACGCTTGCGTTGTATGCCTTTGGAATGGCTGAAAAAACCGGAGGCGCGTTGAATCCGGCGATTTTTCCGATTGTAAAAGCCTGGGGATTTACAACGGGCGGATACAAAATCCCTTCTGAAAACGAAATCCTTTCAATTTTGCCGTATACGGATTTTTCAAAAATAAAAATCCAGGAAGTTTCTTTTGAAAATGCTGAAAAATCTGAAAAGAAATTTATTCTTCAAAAACCTGCCGGTACAATGATAGATTTTGGCGCTGTCGCAAAAGGCTTTGCCGGCGACGAGGCTGTGAAAATCCTTGAATCGTGCGGCATTGAATCCGCGATTCTTGATTTGGGTGGAAATATTGTTGCGTTTGGTGCGAAACCGGACGGAACGGAATGGAATGTCGGCATAAAAAATCCCTGGAACGGCGAAAATCCGGCGGCCGGGCTAAAAATCAGGAGCAAAAATGTTGTTACAAGCGGCGGTTACGAGCGTTTTTTTGTTGGCGCAGACGGAAAGAAATATATCCATATTTTTGACGGAAAAACCGGACATCCGGTGGAAAACGGGCTTGAGAGCGTTTCCGTTGTTTCAGAAAGCGGCGTTTATGCGGACGCCCTGAGCACGGCGCTTTTTGTGATGGGAACAGAAAAGGCTGTTGATTTCTGGAAATCCAACCGCGATTTTGACATGATTTTGATTACAAAAGACAGGAAAATTTTTTACACTCCGGGTTTGGAGCAAAAAATCACCGTTCTTTACGATTTTTCAGAAAAAATCCGCATTTGACTTAAAAATTGCTTGCCATCGCTTTGAATGACACGGTTGCCGCTGTCTTTTTCTTCCCGCTGATTCAATTTATTGATTCAGGATAAAAACTCGACATTCAGGCTGTTGCGTTGTTTATTTTGCCGGCAGTTCTGTTGCGCTGAGCGCGGTTTTCAGGCGCTGCGCAATGTTTCCGGGCGTGGCTTTAAGGATGTGCAAAAGCGCCCGGTAGTATGAAAGCGTAAGACCTGTAAAGGATTTTTCAGGCACGTCAAGGTTTGCGGCGCATTGGCTGAACGCGCTTGCGGCGGAAAGTCTTAGAGCCTTTGCGGTTCCGGCTAAAAGCGCGCCCTGCGTTACTGAAAAATTTCCAATCTGGAGCAGGATTTTTCCGGAAGGAACAAAAATACTTGAAGCTATTACGAAGCTCCACAGGAAGATGTACGGCATGAATAATATTTTTCTGCCGCTAAAAAATTGAAGCAAAAGTGAAAGCGCAAAGAACGCAGAAAGAACTGGAACCGATTTTATAAAAAAAACTGAAACTGAAAGGGAAATAACGGCGGAAATCTTTAATATATTAAAAAAGCGGGCGTTGTGGGCGGCGTTTGAGCCCGCAGAGGGGGCAGGGCGCAACGGAGTGCGGCCGAGGGGGAGACTTCCCCCACTTAAAACAGGCGCTTCTGATGGAATCTTAAAAAATTGTGCTGAAAACGCTGTGAAAATTCCGCTCGCGGCATTAAAAATAAGCATTGGTCCTAAAAGAAGCAGAGTTCCCTTTCCAAGATAAAGCGCGCTTAGAAAAATCTGTGCCGCCGCGCTTACGGTTGAGCCAAGTACAGAGATTCCGTACAAAGAGAAAATCTTTTTTTTGAAAAAATTGTTCAGCCTGAAAACAGCGAGCATAAAAAAGCCGCTTAAAACCGACTGGGCGAGCGAAATTGCGGCAAAAGGCGAAAAGAGAGTTCCTGACATAAGGCTTGCGGCAAGCGCCTTGAAAGACGCGAGCAAAAAAAACGTGGAGACTGGAAGGTCCAGGGAAGAAAGAATTACAATGTTTGAAAGCCCCGGCTTGAAAAATGGAATGAACCTGGGAAAAAGAAGTTCAGCGTAAGAAAAAATCAGTGTAAGGGCGGTAAGATAGGCAAGGCGGCTTCGTTTTTCTGAAAAATCATTGTGAGACTGCATCGAATTCTCCGGTTCGGGGAGCGGCGTTTTCCAGTGTGATTATAACACCGTTCGGAAGGCATACCAGCGGTGAAGCCCAGCCCTGCGCAACGCATTTTTTTTCGGGGCAGGGAGAGTCAAGTATGCGGATTTTTCCGTTTTTTACTTCGAATGTGGTTGCTCCCAAAGTTCCCTTTATTGTGTAGATTCCGTTTTTTTGGGCGGAATATTCATACCGGACTTTGTCTGCTACGGCAGATACCTTGTTTCCTGTTTTTGAAGCGTTTTTTCTTGTAAAAAAAACAGACAATGCGATTACAAGGACAAGGACCGCTATATCCGCCGGAAGAATTTTTTTCAATTTTATTCCCAGCCGAAAGTTGCAGGCGGCTTGTTTGTGGCGTCAAAATAAACCGCGTCAACAAAGTCCAGTCTTGCAATCTGTTCCAGGATTGTCTGCATAAGTTCTTTTGGCCACCATGCGAACCGCGCCGTCATTACATCTTCTGAGCAGACCGGGCGAAGCACAAAGCTTGCGTGGCCGCTTGCAGAGGCGTAAGGTAAGTCGATTGTAAGGTGCTGGAAGATTTTGCCGTACCAGCCTGATTTGTGTAGCTCCGCAAGAACTATGCTGTCCACTTCGCGCAGCTGGTCAAGGCGGCGTTTGTCGCAGTAGCCTTCCTGAAGCTTCATCTGCCCATCTTTTACGGAAGGGGTCTGGTAGAGTTTTATTACTGTGCGGTTCAAGTATTTTGAGTTGTTCGTAATTTCGCTGGATGCGCTTTCAACCTTTTCGCGGATTTTTGGAAGATGGTAAAAACCGTTTCCTTCGTCCTTGAACGTAAGGCACGCCGGGAATCTGTAAGTCCTGAAGTCGCCCTGAACGCCAACTGAGCGCACGGGAAGAACTGACCGGACAAGGCTCTGCTGGCAGTTTTCGCAGAACTGGGTGAACTTTATTGAGTCAAGCTCTTTCTGCGCCGCGGCAAATTCTTCCCCGTCTTTTTCGCTCCATGATTTTCCGTCGTTGCAAAGGACATTTATCGAAAGTCCTGGTCCAGGGAACGGATGGCGCATAACGAGCGAGTCGTCCAGCCCGAGCTTTTTTCCGATTGCGCGGACTTCATCCTTGTACAAGTCCTTGATTGGCTCGATTATCAGGCCTTTTTCAATAAGAGCCTGGATGCCCTGGACGCGGTTGTGGTGCGTCTTGATTGTCTTTGAATTCTTTGTGCCGCCCGACTCGATAATGTCCGGGTAGAGCGTTCCCTGCGCCAAGAGCCACTGGTTCTCGTCAAGGTGCTGTTTTTCAAGGACTTCGTTTCTAACCTTGATAAAGTTTTCGCCAACCGCCATTCGTTTTTTCTGAGGGTCGGTAAGCCCTTTTATTGCGCTCAAGAAACTTTCGGAAGCGTCTTCCACAATAAAATTGTTAAAACCGAATTTCCGGTATGCTTCCGCAACGCTCTTGGACTCATTTTTGCGCATAAAGCCATTGTCAATGTGAAGCCCAAGTACTTTTTCCTGGCCGAGCGCCTTGTTCAAAAGCGCGAACGTGATTGTTGAGTCCACGCCGCCAGAAAGGAAAAGGAGCACATTCTTGTCCTTCGCCTGATTTTTTATTCCCTCAAGGATAACCTTTAAAACCGTGTCCTGATCCCAGTTTTTTTCCATTCCGCAGATTTTCGCGAAATTTTCAAAAATCTGGTTTCCGCAAGGCGTGTCTTTTACCTCGCAGTGAAACTGAAGCGAAAACCGTTTTTTAGAAAGATTCTGAAGCGCGGCGAATCTGCAGTCCTTTGTTGAACCCACAGCCTCAAATCCTTCGCCTGGCTCCAGGACTTCATCCTGATGGCTCATCCAGACTTGCTGGACCGGCTCAATTCCTTCAAAAAGCGGCGACTTTACGTCCGGATTCAGATTCAGTTCCGAAAAGCCAAATTCACCGGTCGCGGCTTTTCCAACTTTTCCGCCGTAACATTTTGTCATCAGCTGGTGGCCGTAGCAAAGTCCCAGAACCGGAATATCCAGCGAAAGAATTTTCTCGTTGAATTCAGGAACATTTTCATCGTATACAGAACTTGGTCCGCCGGAAAAAATTATTCCTTTTGTGTTTTCAAAAACGCCAAGGTCTGAAGAAGGCAGCGCAATTTCTGAATAATATCCAAGGATGCGGAATCTTTTTGCAATAAGGTGCGCATACTGACTTCCAAAATCTAAAACAACAATTTTTTCTCGTGCCATAAAATTTCCTTTTTCTATTTGCGGGCGGTCCGGCTCGCAGGCTCGCCGTCGGGCTTTCCGCTGCAATTCGCGTCGCTCATTTTCTCTTCAATCCCTACCGCGGACAAAACCTGCTGTTTCTTCCCGGATGCCTGTTCTTTATGGTTTTGCCTCCAGTTTTGCCTGCAAAACTGGCTAATTTTTATTTTTTTTGTTTTCTTTGTTTTCGCAGGCGGCTCTTACAAATTCTCTGAAAAGCGGACCTGCCTTGTTCGGGCGGCTCTTGAATTCCGGGTGGAACTGAACGCCAACCATCCATTGATGTCCTGGAACTTCAACAATTTCCACAAGATCCCGTTCCGGGTTTACTCCGGCAATAATCAGACCACCTTTCTTAAAGTCTTCACGGTAAACATTGTTGAACTCGTAGCGGTGTCTGTGCCTTTCCCAAATCGTCTTGCTTCCGTATGCCTGCGCGGTTTTTGTTTCCGGCGCGACCGAACATTCAAATTTTCCAAGGCGAAGCGTTCCGCCAAGGATTTTTCCGTTCTGGTCCGGCATAAGGTCTATCACAGGATGTGTTGTTTCAGGCTCCATTTCTGTTGAATTCGCGTCTGCGAATCCAAGGACATTTCTTGCATACTCAATGCAGACAATCTGCATTCCAAGGCATATTCCAAAATAAGGAACATTGTGCGTGCGGCAGTACTTGGCGGTGTTTACCATTCCTTCAATTCCGCGGCCGCCAAAGCCTCCCGGAACAATAACCGCATCCGCATCTTTAAGGCGATTTTCTGTGGCTTCGTCATCCGTCAAGTCTTCAGAAGAAACCCAGTCAATATCAATCGAAGCAAGATTTTCAATTCCGCCGTGAATCAGGGATTCTACAACAGAAAGGTAGGCGTCGTGAAGGGCTACATATTTTCCGACAAGCGCGATTTTTATATTTTTTTCCGGATTATTGAACCGTTCAACTACTCTGGTCCATTCAGAAAGGTCGGCAGGACCTTTTTTTATTCCAAGCGCGGTGCACACGGCTTTTCCAAGACCTTCCTTTTCAAGCTGGAGCGGAACTTCGTATATTGAGCGCGCGTTCAGGTTCTGTATTATGTGAGCCGGGTCGACATTGCAGAAATTCGCAAGTTTCTCGCGGGTCTGGTCGTCAATCGGATACTCTGTGCGGAGCATTATGATGTTTGGAATTATTCCAAGCTCGTGAAGCTCCTTTACGGAATGCTGGGTCGGTTTTGTTTTAAGCTCATTTGCAGTCTCAATGTAAGGAACAAGCGTAAGGTGGATGTAGCAGCAGTTCTCTTCGCCGACTTCGTATTTTATCTGTCGGATTGCTTCTACAAACGGAAGGGATTCAATGTCTCCGATTGTTCCTCCGATTTCTGTTATTATAACATCAGCGTTTGTTTCTTTTGTTGAAAGAAGCATTCTGCGCTTGATTTCTTCTGTTATGTTTGGAATTACCTGGACAGTTCCGCCGTGGAATTTTCCTTCACGCTCCATGTTAAGGACAGTAAGGTAAACGCGGCCGGCCGTTGTGTTCGATGACTGGGATAAAGATGTGTCTGTAAAACGTTCGTAATGACCAAGGTCAAGGTCGGTCTCTGCGCCGTCATCGGTTACAAAAACTTCGCCATGCTGTATAGGATTCATCGTTCCCGGATCGATGTTCAGATAGGGGTCAAATTTTTGATTTACAACTTTAAGACCAAGATTTTTTAAAATAAGACCTATTGAAGCCGCGGCAATTCCTTTGCCTAAGCCAGAAACAACTCCGCCTGTTACAAAAATGTACTTTGTCATCACAAATTCCTTTTAATCTATATCAGAAAACTATAGCAAAATAGTTTCGTTGCGTCCATAAAATTTAGCCGTATATCTTGACAACTTTGACATTGCCTTTACCGCGGCCTTTGGATTTTTGTCCAGAAGCTCGCTGAAATCATCGCCCGGAATTTTTATGACTTTACATTCTGAGATGGCTGTCGCCGCTGAACGGTGGTTTGCGTCAATCATAAAATCCAGGTCGCCAAAAAAACTTCCGGCGGAGCGTGTTTTTACAGAATCATTGCGCTCTTCCCGTATTGTTCCGGAAACAAGATAGTAAACGGAATCCACCGTTTCTCCGTTCTTAAAAATTTCCTGCCCCGGATTGAAGATTTCCATATTTTTTTGCGTCATCAATGCGGAAGGTGTTATAAAAATCGCCCTGCGCAGAATGTCGTCAAGGTTTTTTGGATTTTTTTCCGGCAGAAGGTAAAGCTCAGAAAGCAGGTTTGAATGAAAAAACTGAACAGTGAAAATCATCTGCGCAAAAACCATAAAAAGGTTGAAAAAAATATAGACTTCAAAAAGAAGGATTATGATATTTCCCAGGACTCCGTAAATTGTATTGTAATTTGCCCTGTTCATAAAAACAGAGATTATTGTGATTGCTATATAAAAAGTCACCGTGCAGAGCAATGCGGAAACAATGCAAAGTCTTGTTTTTGGTTTTGTGCCTGAACCGATTTTGTATGCGGCGACAGTCATTGAAAAAATAATTATGTAAAGCACAAGGTTTACAAGGAAGTTCGAAAGATGGCTGAAAAGAATCGGAGAAAGCGAGGAAATCCGTTCAAAGACCGGAAGCTTGAAAATCTGCCGTGTAAGAAACGCCGCGAAAAAAGCGGCGGCGACAATAACAACGATAAAAACTTCTCCGGCAAAGGTAAGAAGCTGGTTTATGACAGGACGCGCCGGCGCGACTGTATTGAAAATTTTTGAAAGGCTCTGGATTATTGAAAGGAACATTTTTCTTGCCATCCATATTACAAATACTGCAAGCAAAAAATTTACCCAGTTTATAACGAATCCATGTTTTAATCCGTTTATGTAGCCGTTGATGTCAAAAACCGGGGTTATGTTTGCCACAAGAGCCGAAAATCCTTCCAGAATTGCGGGCGAGGCGTGAAGTATTCCTATAAAGGTTGTTAAAATCAGCATTATAAGAGGAATAAAACTGAAAATAAAGCCTAAAGTGCAGGCTGAGGCGCACATTCCCAGATTGTTTTTGAAAAAACCGCGTGCTGTTAAATAAACAATCTGGCTCAAGTGAATCAAGCCAGATTTTGTGTTTTTTTTCATATATTAGAAATCAGCGAGCTTAGGCGCGCGTGGATATGGAATTACATCGCGGATGTTTTCCATTCCGGTAATGT
>OIWT01000500.1_pt1 | contig 54577 bp, 52 predicted proteins | sample 1587701 | NCBI WGS metagenome assembly OIWT01 (sample SAMEA3888904, study PRJEB22519) | human gut metagenome | biome: human gut; feature: human-associated habitat; material: faeces | place: Denmark | collected 2009
CGTGAGACAGTTCGGTCTCTATCTATCGTGGGCGCAGGAAATTTGCGTGGTTCTGGCACTAGTACGAGAGGACCGTGCCGGACAGACCTCTGGTGAACCAGTTGTGCCGCCAGGCGCACCGCTGGGTATCCACGTCTGGTGAGGATAAGCGCTGAAAGCATCTAAGTGCGAAGCCCTCCACAAGATGAGATTTCCCTGAGGGTCGTCAAAGACGATGACGTAGATAGGATGCAGGTGTAAAGATGGCGACATCAAAGCCGAGCATTACTAATAGCCCGAGACTTCCGGACTTGCAAGTGGTATTGCTGGTTCTTGTGTATGTGTGCGACTGTATCTTGTATAAGACAGGAAAAGATACAAAAGAAAAGAAATTAAGGTGGTTATAGCGCGAAGGTCCCACCTCTTCCCATTCCGAACAGAGAAGTTAAGCTTCGCCACGCCGATGGTACTGCGCAAGTGGGAGAGTAGGTAGCCGCCGTTTTGACGGAGTCCTCCGGAGTTCAGCGATGAGCTTTCGGGGGACTCCTTTTTTGTGTACCCTGCCCACGGGTGGGGGGGGAGCCGGGGACATCACGGCCGACAACTCTTTCCTTATAAGTCCGGCCATCGTGTTTCCTTCTTTGATTTTCCACGATGAATATTATTTCTACATTTGCAGTCTAATCATCAAATTTTTATATGCTATGAATCTGAAAGCGAAGAAATGGATGTTTTTGCTTTTGTGCGGGTGTGTCATGTCACTGCATGCAGCCCGTGTCGATACGCTTCAAGTGTATAGTGACAAGATGAAGCGTGATATTTCTGTATTGGTCTTTGTGCCGGATGCGCTTGAAGGCAAACTTCCCGTGCTATTCCTCCTGCATGGCTATGGGGAAGATGAAACAGCATGGTCCAGGATTGCGAATCTGGAGCAAATGGCAGATGCGAACCGGCTGTTGATTGTATGTCCGGATGGTGAAAAGAGTTGGTATTGGGACAGTCCCATGCATCCGGAGTTGCAGTTTGAGACTTTTATCTCCGAAGAGCTTCCGGCCTACATTGATGCCCACTATCCCACGTATGCATGCCGTGAGGGACGAGCTGTGACCGGCTTCAGCATGGGTGGCCATGGGGCGATGTGGAATGCGATGCGGCATCCGGAGACTTTTGGAGCTGTGGGAAGCACGAGCGGAGGCTTGGACATCCGTCCTTTCCCGAACAACTGGCAGATGAAGGAGCAGCTTGGAACCATCACGGAGCATCCGGAAAACTGGGAAAGCCATACGGTCTATAACTCCCTGGATGCCTTTCTGGGTACACGGACAGCTATTGTCATTGATTGCGGATACAGCGATTTCTTCTATAAGGTCAATCTGGACGTACACCGCCGCTTGCGCGAACTCAATGTGAAGCATGATTTCTATGTGCGTCCCGGTGGTCACACCGGAACCTATTGGTCCAACTCCATCCACTATCAAGTCTTGTTTTTCATGAACTATTTCAAGCAACATCTGAAATAACCCCAAAGTCTAATGAACTGATTTGGGATAAAGAGTAATAAAAAAGTTCCTCCCGGTGAGCATGTGGCTCGCGGGAGGAACTTTTTTTATGCCTTCTTGGCTTTTCTCCGAAGAGGGAGATTCTGCTGTCGCGGGTTATTTCCGCAGTTTCTGGAACAGACGGAGCAGTTCGCCTATCCACAGCACGGGCGATGTGCCTGCAAGCAGGATGAGCCATGTCTGCCAGTCGAGCGGAGTGGTGCGGAACACCTCGCCGCCGAATTGTACGATGATGTATTGCCCGATCAGGATGATGGCGGCCACGCCCACCAGTACGTAGGATTTGGCCAGATGGCCCAGAGCGGAGTGGGTGGTACCGAATACGCGGGCATTGAACAAATTCCAGAACTGGAGCAGCACGAAGACGGTGAAGAAGATGGTCAGGTCGCGCACGCTCATGTCGCCGTCTGCGCCCAGCCAGTAGTAGAGTCCGAGCAGGATGAGGATGAAGGCCACGCCCGTACCTATTATATTATGGTACATGCCGCGGTTGATGATGAAGTCGCTTTGCTTGCGCGGCTGTTCCTGCATGACGTCGGCACTGGGCGGGATGGAAGCCAGTGCCAGGGCGGCAAAGGTGTCCATGATGAGGTTCACCCACAGCATCTGTGTCACCGTGAGCGGTATAACGTCGCCCATAAAGCTACCTGCCAGGACGATGAACATGGCAATGAGGTTGATGGTGAGCTGGAAGGCGATGAAGCGCTGGATGTTCTTGTAGAGCGAGCGTCCCCACATCACGGCTGTGCCGATGCTGCGGAACGAGTCGTCGAGCAGCGTGATGTCGCTGGCTTCCTTGGCCACCGAGGTGCCTGTACCCATACTGAGGCCCACTTGGGCATGGTTCAGCGCCGGAGCGTCGTTTGTGCCGTCGCCTGTCACGGCCACTACGGCCCCCTTCTTCTGGAGCAGTTGCACGAGGCGTTGCTTGTCCGTCGGACGGGCACGCGACATGATTTTCAAGTCCATCACGCGGTCCAATGCTTCTTCGTCGCTCAGGGCGGCGAAGTCCGTGCCGGTGATGCGGTTGCGTTCCGTGTCTTCCGGTTTCCACAGGCCTATCTGGCGAGCTATCTCGGTCGCTGTTCCCGGTGTGTCACCGGTTACTATCTTCACGCGGATGCCTGCGTCCTGGCATTGCTGCACAGCGGCTGGCACGTCGGGACGGATGGGGTCGGAGATGGCCACCACGCCCAGGAAGATGAAGTTGTTTTCAGTCGAGAGTTGTGCGCAGTCGGCCGGTTCGTCCGCTTCGACCACCCGGTAGGCGAATCCCAGCGTGCGCATGGCCATGTTCTGGTAGGCCAGGAGTTGGGCGTCGATGCCAGCCTGTGCGCCGCTCATCGGAGCTGTGCCCGTCGGCGTGGCGATGAGGGAACATTTCTTCGAGATGATTTCAGGAGCGCCCTTCAGGTAGAGGATGCGTTTGCCTGCGGCGTAGGCTGAGTCGACCAGCGTCGCCATGAATTTTCGTTCGGTGGAGAAGGGGAGCTGGTTGACCACGGTGGCGGCATTGCGCAGCGACAGATAGTCTTGCCCCTGAGCCTGCATCCACAGCAGGAGGGCGATTTCCGTCGGATTGCCCACGCCTTTCACGTTGTCTCCTTCTTCTTCCAGATAGGCTGTCGAGTTGGCGGCGATGCCTTCGGCCACGAGTTGGCTGTCCGGTCGTGTCATGTCCAGCTTCTGTCCGTCGAGTGCTTCAAACTTGGTCTCATACACCTGCATGCGGTTTTGTGTCAGTGTGCCGGTCTTGTCGGTGCAGATGACCGTCACGGCACCCATGGTCTCACAGGCGTGCATCTTGCGCACGAGGTTGTTCGTGGCCAGCATACGGCGCATGTTCAGTGCCAGGCTCAGCGTGACGCTCATCGGAAGTCCTTCGGGCACGGTCACGACGATGAGCGTGACGGCCATCATGAAGTTGTGGAGCACGATTTTTGCGATGTCCAGGTATTCCGTCATGTCGCTCACGGTGTGAGCTGCGAGGTAGGTGTGCAGTTCGTGCCAGGTGAAGCCGATGAAAGCCAGTGCGGCCACGATGAAGCCCACTTTGCCGATGAGGTTGGCCAGACGTTCCAGTTGGATGTTGAGGGGCGTTTTCTCGTTCGACTCCTCCGTGGCCTGGCGTGCCACTTTGCCGATTTCCGTCGCGTCGCCCACGTGGAGCACACGCATGACGCCGTGTCCGTCGACCACTGTCGTGCCGCGCATCACGTGGTCCGACGGGTAGGTCGCTTCCTTGTCGAAGTGGGCCGGGTCGGTCGTTTTTTCCACCATCGGTTCGCCTGTGAGGCTCGACTCGTTGACCTGCATCGACGTGGCTTCCAGCAGTTCGCCGTCGGCCGGGATTTCTTCGCCGTTTTCCAGCATCACGATGTCACCCACGACGATGTCCTTGCGGGGCACTTCGTGCACGCTCCCGTCACGGATGACGCGCACGAGCGTCTCCTCATTGGTGGCATTGAGTAAGTCGAATTTCTTGCCGGCATCGTATTCAAAGTAGAAACCGATGCCCGTAGCCAGGAAGATGGCCACGATGATGCCGATGGATTCGGCAAATTCGCCTTCGATGAACGAAATGATGAGTGAGAACACGGCGGCCACGAGCAGCACGCGGATGATGGGGTCTTTGAATTTTTCCAAATACAGTTTCCACATCGGGGTACGGGGCGGCGGCGTGAGCAGGTTGTTGCCATGTTTGGCCCGGCTTTCTGCCACTTGTTGCTCAGTCAGCCCCTGGTGTTTGAATTGTGATGTTGCCATTTCTTAGAAAATGTGTTTTTGAGTGTTTAGAGTTATAACAAGAGTGACAAAAATAACTGATTTCATGGAATAAGCCGCAGGGTTTGGCTGGAAAAGATTGTCGCCGGGACAATCACGTGCAGCAGGAATGCCGATATTACAATCATGTTACAATTCTGTACCCGTCTTCTGCCACGGTAAGACTATGACCGCACAGGCCTTTTCAACTGCCGGCTGCGAAATTGTCAAAAGGTAGAACTTCATGCCACTCCCGTAATCCATGTTTATCCCTTTATCAAAATCAAACGAAAAAACGCCCAAAGCATACACGAAAAACGGACACATCAAGCAGAGAAAACTTTTTGTAGAAATTCAAAACTGCTTCTAAATCCCTTCCAACCTTACCCTCCTTTCCGTCCGACCACGGAAAGGATTCCGTCCTCGCTTACCCTCCTTTCCGTGGTCGGACGCTGTTAAGGGGGCATTTCAGGGTGTTTCTTTCCTTCTTGAAGAAGAGCGGACGGGAAATTTATTTGTTGATGTTATTGGATATATCCGGAGGCGGACTCATCCCGGAATCAATGGGAAAAGGCTTCTCACTTCGCGCCTTCCGTCCGGTGGAAATATTCCCTCAGCTTGCGGATGGCGCCATATTTGAGCGTCTTCACGGTGTTGATGGAGATACCCAGCAGGCGGGCGATTTCCTTGTTTTCATACCCTGACAGCACGAGGCGGGCTATGCGTGCGCTTTGTTCGGGCAGGGTGTCGATGGCGGTGAGCAGCATGCGGTTGGTTTCCTCCTCCACGAGCAGGCGAAACACTTCCGGCTCTTCGCTTTCCGGCATCTCCAGCCGGGCGTAGCGTTCGGCTTCGCGTTCGGCCGTGCGGAGATAGTTGAGCGAGGCATTGCGCACCATGACAAACAGGTAGTCTGTCTCTGACTCCGGTTCGAATCCTTTCGAGCGGCTTTCCCAAAAACTGATTATCACGTCTTGCGTGATGTCTTGTGCCACGTCGGACGATTTGACCAGCTTCAGCGCGGCTGCATGCAGGGCGGCATAATGCCGTCGGATAAACTGCTCCAATTCGTCGTACTTTTTCATCCTTTGCCTTTTCTTCCCAGTTATTTTTTTGCCAAAAATAGAAATTTTTTCCTTTCCCGTTCATCCCTTCTCCCCTTTTGCGGTGTCTTTAGGATAAAAAGGGAAAGATATGCAGACTGACATACATCGAGCATCGCGCCTGGCACAGGCCATCATCCGGGTCCGTCTGGGGCTGGCCACGGAGGCCGAGCGTGAGTTTCTCGTCGACTGGCTCGACGAGAGCGAGCAACATCGTCAGACTTACAAGCGTATCGTGCGCGGGGTGGCCATCCGCGAACAGTTGCAGGCAGAAGAGCAGACAGAGCGTCACACCGACTACGTCCGCCTGCGTCGCGACATTGTCCGCCGGCTGCTGCGCCGTCGGCGGCGTCTGCACCTGTGGGCCTGGACGTCGGTCGCTGCGGCAGCTTGCGTGTGCGGCGTGTTGTTCTGGTTTGCTCCGGAGGCGGAGGAGACGGCACCCGTCGCAGAAGTGGAAGTCGTCGCCAGGCCGCTGGATGCCAAGGTGAAGCTGACGCTGCCTTCAGGCGAGCAGGTCGCACTCGACAAGACCGGCGACACCGGGCTTGACCTGGGCAATGCCGTGGCGAAGGACGGACGACTGGTGTACAAGGCTGGCGGTGAGGCTGTGGCCGAAGAACAGTGGAGCCGGGTGGAGACCGGCGTGGGCGGAGACTACTGCCTGCAACTCAGTGACGGCACGCGCGTGTGGCTGAATGCCACGAGCCGGCTGGACTATCCGGTGAATTTCCTTCGCCGTGAGCGCATGGTGCGTCTCGTGGGTGAAGCCTATTTCGAGGTGGCCAAGGATGCTTCCCGCCCCTTCATCGTGGAGGCCAACGGCGTGCGCACCCGTGTGCTGGGCACTTCGTTCAACATTCAGGCCTACGATGACGAATCCGACGTGCGCACCGCGCTCGTCACCGGACGGGTGCAGGTGAGCCTGCCGGGCGGCACGAAGGCCGTCGACCTGACACCGGGGAGGGAAGCCGTGTGGGTGAAAGGCTCGTCCGGCCTCAGTGTCCATGCCGTGGACGTGGCCAAGGTGACGGCGTGGCGCAGCGGGCAGTTCCTCTTCGACAACGAGAGCCTGGAAGTCGTCACGCGGATGTTGTCGCGCTGGTATGGCGTGCAGTTCGTCCATGACGGCGACAAGCACGGGCAGCACACGTTCAGCGGACGGCTGAGCAAGGACTGGCCGCTGGAACGCGCGTTGGAGATGGTCACCCTGGCCGGAGGACCTCGGTTCAGCCGGGAGGGTGATGTCGTGCATGTGATGGAGTAATAAAAAGAAACGGAGTTGCCGGCAAGCAACTCCGCCATGAAAAATACGCCTTGTCGGCAAACAAGGCTTTGTCAAACAATAAAAGTCATATAAATCTATGAAAAAAGAGAGAACAAACCATGAACGGGGACGTATTTTCTCCAAATGGCATGCGGGCTGTTGCGGCTTGATGCTTGTCGGAGGGATGCTTTGTTCGTGTCCGCCTGCGACGGCGCAGGAACCTCAGCGCGGCGACGTGACGATAAGTGTCAAGGGAGTCAGCTTGTTGCAAGCATTGCAGGAGCTGAACCGTCGCTATGACAATCGGGTAATGTTTAAGAAAGAAGAAGTAGAGAAGGCGGGGACGACCGTCACCGTCGACCTCAGCCGGACGAGCCTGTATGCGGCCGTGCAGGCGTGCATCAAGGGCACTCATTTGCAGGCTGTGCGCCGTGGCAATGTCATAGTCGTCGGGCCGAAGCAGGAGCAGCCGTCCGCGCCTCAGCAGAAGAAGACGGTCCGCGGCCAGGTGGTCGACGCAGCGGGCAATCCGCTTCCCGGCGTGTCGGTCACGGTGAAAGGCACCACGACGGGCACGGCTACAGACCTTGACGGAAACTATTCGCTGTCAGTCATGGGTGAAGACCCCACGTTGCTCTTCACGATGGTCGGCATGAAAAGTGTGGAAGAGCGTGTGGGCAAGCGTGCGGACATCCGTGTGACGATGCAGGAGAACGCGGAGCTGATGGACGAGGTAGTCGTGACGGGTTATCAGACCATCTCCAAGGAGCGGGCGACGGGTGCGTTTGCCAAGGTCACTTCCGAGGACTTGCAGACACAACGCCTGAGCAGCGTCAGCTCCATGCTGGAAGGCCGCGTGGCCGGATTCAGCGACGGGCGCATCCGCGGCGTGAGTACGATGAACGGTGTCGCCACTCCTCTCTACGTCATTGATGGTTTCCCGGTGGAGAAGACCACCAACGATGGCTATGGAACCTGGGTGGACGCTGTGCCTGACATCAATGTCGAAGACATCGAGAGCATCACCGTGCTGAAGGATGCCGCGGCAGCCTCTATCTACGGTGCACGTGCGGCCAACGGCGTAGTGGTCATCACCACGAAGCGGGCCAAGAAGGACCAACTGAACGTGTCGTTCTCCGCCACGATGTCTGTGCAGCCTTATGATTACTATACGGGGCATTTGGCTGATGCTGCCACGATGGTGGGCCTCGAACAGGAATGGGCGCTCCAGAACCCCAACCTCCACGTAGGCAATATCGTAGACGGGAAGGAGACCACAGCAGAGACCATTCGCCAGTATGCCCAAGACGCGCTCAACAACATGACTTACCCGACGCAGGGCATACGTAACATCTTGAATTTCTACGCTGGCAATATGTCTAGCCTTGAGCTGAACGCTGTGCTTGACCGCCTTGCCTCACAAGGCTACCGCTACTACAAGGATATGGAGAAATACGGCAAGCGCAATCCCTTCACCCAACAGTACACCCTGAACATCGGGAAGGGCAGCGAGCGCAATACGTTCAACGCTTCGTTTGCCTATACGAGCAATCAGTTGGAAGACAAGTATTCCGACAACCGTACCATCGGCATCAACCTCCAGAACTCTACGAAACTCACATCTTGGCTGACTTTTGACGTGGGCACGTACATTAACTATGGCCTGGGCAACACCCAGACTTTCGATCTCCTCTCTCCGGGCTATACTTACATGCCCTACGACGCCTTGATGGACGAAGGCGGTGTCCGCCACACCAACACCGAAGAGGACCGTTACAGTCAAGCCAACCTGAACAAGTTGCACTCCAATGGCTTGTACAATCTCGACATAACCCCGCTGGACGAAATCGGCATGAACATCCGGCGCAACAGGGACTTCAGCAACCGCACGTATGCACGCCTGACGTTCCAGTTCACCGACTGGTTGAAATACACCGCCTCGTTCCAATACGAGTATGCTGAATACAAGAACAAGCTGCTGCGCAGCCAAGACTCCTACTATGTCCGCAACCGGGTGAACACCTTTGCTACGGCCGGTACTGACGGCACGGTGTTCAATCTCCCTTATGGCGATATTTACAACACGGAGAGCAATACGACGCATGCCTACAACTTCCGCCAGCAGCTCGACTTCCACAAGACTTTTGCCGGAGTGCATGACGTGACGGCCTTGTTCGGCACGGAGACCCGCGAGAACAAGATGGACTATGCCAACCAGACGCTCTATAACTATGACTCCGACCTGCTTACTTACACGATGGTCGATGCCAACATGTTGAGCACTCTGACCAGTCTGTGGGGCTATGCCAGCTTCATACAAAACGACAACGCCTACATCCGCCAGCTGGTCAACCGTTATGTCTCCTTCTACGGCAACGCGGCCTATACCTTCGACAGTCGCTACATGCTGACCGGGAGCATCCGTTGGGACAAGACCAACCTCTTTGCCACCGGTTCGCGCTTCCAGAAGAAACCCATCTGGTCAGTCGGTGCAGGCTGGAACATCGACCGGGAGAAATTCTTCGACGTCGAGTGGGTGAACATGCTGAAGCTCCGTTTGAGCTACGGTATCGGAGGTAACATCGCCAAGGATTCCGCACCCTACATGACGGCTTCTTATTCTAACAACAACCACGTGGGCGGCATCCAAGGTACTATCCAAAGCCGTCCGAACCCGGACCTGCGTTGGGAGAAGACGACGACCTTCAACATCGGTGTCGACTTCGCCCTCTTGGACAACCGCCTGAATGGTTCTATCGAGTATTACAACAAGAAGGGTTCTGACCTCCTGGCCAACACGATGGGCGTGCCCACGGAAGGATGGGGCTACAGCACCTATACGATAAACAACGGCAAGATGACCAACCAGGGATTCGAACTGACCCTGTCGGCTGACGTCATTCGCCGGAACGACTGGACGTGGAACATCTCCGGCGTGCTGGGCTACAACAAGAACAAGGTGACTTACGTCAATGTGGAAGCCCCCGGCGCCGTTCTGGTCATCGACTACCCGACGGCCTATCCGCGCATCGGCCTGCCCTACAACGCCATCTATGCCTATGAATGGGCCGGACTGAGCGAGAACGGTACGCCGCAACTGTATGACTTGGAAGGAAACCTCTACACCACTATGACGCCGACCGAGGTGGAAGACCTCGTCTATCAGGGAACGACTGTGCCCGTTTACAGCGGTTCGGTCAACACAAACCTGAGCTGGAGGAATTGGGAACTGGCAGCCCAGTTCGCTTTCGAAGGAGGCCACAAGATGCGCAACACGAACGTAGCCTATGCCGACTGGAGCTCTCCTTATGGTAACCTTGGCCCAATCAGTGCCAGCATCTCCGACCGTTGGCAGCAACCCGGCGATGAGGCTTATACGGACGTGCCTCGCTTCCTCTCGGCGGAAAACCCGCTTTACAATTCTGCGTATTATAATATGTACGCCCGTTCGTCGGTCAACGTCATCAGTGCGACGAACTGGCGACTGAAAAACCTTTCGCTCACCTACCGCATCCCGACGGACTTCTGCCGGAAACTCAGCCTGCAAAACGCCCGCATCATGCTCGGCATGGAGGATGTCTTCATGGTGGCCAAGAGCCGCGATGCCAAATACCTCCTCGGAGGCTTTGTGAAGCCGACCTACATCTGCGGCATATACTTGAACTTCTAATTTGTAATACTGCTAAAGAACTGATTGTATGAAAAAACTCGCTTATATCTGTGCGTTGACAGGAATGCTTGCCTTGAGTTCCTGCAACGATTATCTGGACATCGTTCCGAAGGGCGAACGCATCCCCACTACGTTGGCGGACTACGAAGCTCTGCTCCGCGACGAATACGCCATCGGCCAGTCATCCATCCTGCAGACGCTCTATCTACTGAATGACAACTACATGACACGGTCGAACCTAAATAGCTCTACCTTAAATGCGGCCAACTACCTCTGGGACGAGTCGACCGACCGCACCTTGCTCAACAATGGCGCCGAGAGTGCCTACTATGACAACTACGCGGCCATCTCTTCCTGCAACCTTATTTTGGAAAATGTGCCTACGGCCACGGAAGCCACTGACGAAGAACGCACCGAAGTGATGAACTACGCCCGCGTGGTGCGTGCCATGTGCTACTACATCCTGACCAATTATTACGCCGACACCTACGACGCGACTACGGCTGCCGAGAAGCTGAGTGTCCCCCTCATCACCAGTGCAGATATCAACGCGCCCTATACCCAGGCGACTATTGCTGACATGTATGACTTTATCATCAGCGACCTGACGACGGCCATCGACAATGGGATTCCCGCGCAGTCGATGACTGTGATTCATCCCAATCTCGGAGCTGCATACGCCCTGCTGGCACGCGTCTATTTGCAGATGGGCAATTATCCCGAAGCATTGCGCAATGCCAATCTGGCTTTGGAGCAAAACAATGCGCTCTATGACTGGAATGCTTTCTACGACGAACATCGCGAGAACATCGAGAATCCGAAAGACTATACGAACCTGCCCACGCCAATGGACTACGACTATGTGGAAAACTACTACTTCCGCTGTGGCGACCGTACACCCAACTATACGACTTCGGATTTCAACCTCCCCGTGGAGCGTGCCGAACGATTCGAAGAAGGTGACGCCCGTTTCCTGTCACGCTGGAAGCTCTACTCTTCGGGAGAGGACACCTATTATCAGGGTGTCAACAACGGTTATTTCAACTATGCCGGGCTGACCACGACGGAGGTCTATCTCATCAAGGCCGAATGTCTCGCCCGCCAGGACGACCTGCCCGGAGCGATGGATGCCCTCAACGCCGTGCGCGAGAAGCGCATACGCCCCGACGTCTATCGGCCTGCTTCGGCTTCCACGCTGGCCGAGGCCATCGAGCTCATCCGCCGCACGAAGGACAATGAGCTTATCTTCTCCATCGTGCCCTTTGCCGATGCGCGCCGTTTCAACAACGAAGGCACGTATGCCCGCACGATGACAAAGACCTACAACGGACAGACTCTCAGCCTGCGTCCCGATTCACACCTCTGGACCATGCCCATCCCCGCAGGGGCTATCAACAATCCGGGCAACGGAACCATCCAACAAAATGCAACCAAATAAAAGTATAACCCATTATGAAAACAAGACATTTACTATTCATCCCCATAGCTGCCCTCTCGTTGGCAGCCTGTACATCACCTTCTGCTCCCGCAGGCTATACGCTGACCGGACAAATCGAAGGACTGCCTGACGGCACGCATGTGCAACTCGTCCCTGTCAGCCATGAGCGCACGCAGCCCATTGCCGACACGACCGTTGTCGGCGGACAGTTCACCTTCACCGGCACAGCCGACGAGCCGCTCGCAGTCCTTCTCATGGTGAAAGATGCTTACGGTTCGCGACGTCTGATGCTGGAAAATGCGGCCATTGACGTAAGCGGGCGTGTGGAGGCCGACTCTACCGGAGGCAGTTTGAATTATGACCTGGAAGCACTCTCCGTGACAGGTTCTCCGCTCAGCGCACGCTACGACTCGCTGATGTCCATCCGAGAGCGCATGGGGGAGCTCTATGAATCCAATGCGGAAAAACATAAGGATATACATCAAGCCTTGACTGCCGCCCGTCAGGCCAAAGACACGAAGAAGCTGGCCGAACTGCAGGCGAGCGAGGCCTACAAGGCAATGGCTGCCGACGAGGCTGCTTTCTTCCACACCGTGGATTCGCTCAGCCGGAAGGCTGTGATGGACAACAAGGACTCCTTCTGGGGGCCGCTCATGCTGATTTCGCTTACTACTTACTTGACCGACGACCAAAAGCCGTGGTATGAAGCCTTCTCCGATGAGGCCAAGGCATCGCGCTACGGGCAGATGGTGAAAGACGAACTGTATCCCGTGGGGAAGGTCGGCACGACAGTGTCTGACTTCAAGGTGAAGGATGCCGACGGACAGGAAGTGACCCTGGCTTCCCTGCGCGAGGGCAAGAAATACGTGCTCATCGACTTTTGGGCTTCCTGGTGTGGCCCGTGCCGCAGGGAAATCCCCAATCTGAAGGAACAGTATAAGAACTATGCCGACAAGGGCTTCGACATCGTGAGCATCTCCATCGACAAAAAGAAGGCCGATTGGGAAAAGGCACTTCAGGAAGAGCAGCTCCCGTGGCATAACTTCCTCGACGATGGCAGTGTGGCTGACCTCTACAAGGTGAGCTCCATCCCCGCGATGTATCTCATCGACGCCGAGGGCGTGATGGTGGGTGAGAACCTGCGCGGCGAGGCTTTGGCCAAGAAACTGGCTGAACTGTTGAAGTAACAGCATATAAGCTTTTACATGATTGTTTTTTAGGGATGCCCGGCATGGCTGCTTTTGCAGTGCGTGCCGGGCCTTTTTTATTTGTATGCTTATTTCCAAGGAACGACTGTCCGCCATTCCGCGTCTTGGCCGTCTCGGATGGCTCGGAATGCTTTTCGGATAAGGCCTTGTTCTCCAATCTGTTGTTTTCCCGTCGGCGAGGCCTTTTCCTTTCGCTTGAGCGCCCTTCATCCGGCCCGCGGGCGGCCTCCTTTCCGCCCGTGAGCGGAAAGGACTCCGTGGTCGCTTACCCTCCTTTCCGCTCACGGACGCTGTTAAGAGGCGTGGGACGCGGGGCTTGGAATGACATGTTTTTTCATGCTTTTTGGCAAATTTGAAATAATTGTGTTATCTTGTGCCGCAAAAAGAAAAAGAACGGAACCCGTAAAGAGAAAATTGTTGAACGATATGGTTGCTTTTGAGCAATTCTACAAGGAGTCTTATATGACCTTCTATTATTTGGCCTACAACATGCTGGAAGACGAAGAAGCGAGCAAGGACATCGTCGGCGACTGCTTCGAGTATGTGTGGCACAATCATAGGGAGGAGAATGTCAGGAATTGGAAGGCTTACATGTATTCCGCCGTGCGCAACAAATGCATCGACAGCCTGCGGAAACAAGAGGTGAAGAAAAAATATGTGGACTTTTACACCAGCATGTTTGCCGAAGAATGGGATGAATACAGTGATGAAGAAGACACGATGTCCGAGGTCTACAAGATATTGGACAAGCTCCCGCCGTTGACGCGCCAGGTGTTGGAAGGGTGTTTTCTGGAAAAGAAGAAATATAAGGAAGTGGCCGAGGAAAAGTCGATAAGCACCAGCACGGTGAAGAAGCACATCATCAAGGCTTTGAAGGTCCTGCGCGACGGAATGCTTAAAAAAACAGAAAAGAGGTAGCCATTTCTTCTGCCTTAACGTCTTATTAAAAGAAAAACGACTATGACTATGGATTCAAGAGATAAAAAAGAACCACAAGAAATATCCGAATCGTTGGAAAAGGCTCTTCATCTGATGGAACAGACGGGGGACGAGTCGCCCGAAGACATCAAGCGGCAGATGGACGACCCTGAGACGCTGGAAGCCTGCAAGCTCCTCTATAAGTATAAGAACGCGATGGGGCGGCGGGCTGCGGCAAAGCCGGATGTCGGGGCGGAGTGGGAGCGCTTCGAGAAGCGCAACAGGCCTCGTGGAGGACGTCCGCGGCGGCAGTTCTGGCTGGGCAGCCTGGCAGGTGCGGCCGCTGCCGCGGTGCTCGTGGTGGCCGGACTGTGGTGGGCCGGCTATCTGGACAAGCCGGAAGCCGTGATGGTCTACCAGTCTACGGATGCGCCCCGCGATGTCATCCTGGAGACGGGCGACGGAGCGTTGGCTCTTGACGTGACAGACGACAAGCAGCTGTCCGCGCTTCAGGGCGTGGCATCCCGCCGGGACACGATGACGCTGGCTTATGCTGCTGACAACAAGACCGTCCCTGATGAACTTCACACCTTGTCCACGCCTTCGGGAAAGGACTTCAAGCTGATTCTTGCTGACGGGACAGTGGTCTGGCTCAACGAGCGCAGCCGCCTGCAATATCCCGCGCGGTTCGGTAACGGCGAGCGCAAAGTCAGCCTGCGAGGCGAGGCCTATTTCCAGGTGTCGCGAAAGGCCGGCGGCATCCCCTTCGTCGTGGAGACCGACCGTATGCAGGTGCGCGTGCTGGGGACGGAATTCAATCTGAGCGACCATTCCGGCACACGCTCCCACCTGACGCTCGTCAAGGGCAGCGTGGAGGTGTGCGGCACGGGCGGCGGCGACTATGTGCGTGTGAAGCCGGGTGAAGATGTGAGCCTGAATGACGACGGTTCGTTCGACATCCACAGGGTGGACACGGACATTTATGTCTATTGGAAAGAGGGCTATTTCTTCTTCGACGACACGCCCTTGTCCGAAATCATGCAGCAGATAGGGCGTTGGTACAATGTCGATGTCGTGTTCGACAATCCCCAGGCCATGTTGCTCCGCCTGCATTATTTCTGCAAGCGCAGCGACGGCATCGAATCGGCCTTGAACCAACTGAACCTCATGCAGAAAGTCCGCGCCCGGTTTGAAAACGGTGTTGTCCATATCGACTGAGTCCGTCCAAGCCCTTTCCGGCGGCATCCCTGTGTCAGAGCTAGCTTCATGAGTTGTTTTCTATGATGCGTAAAGTAATTCCTATTCTTCAGCGTCGGGATATTTAGGGCAAGTGTGATAGCGATGATAGAACTATGGAAGCGCATAATAAGCCGATTGCTATAATAAAAATATAAAGGAAGAGAAAGACGATGTATTTGCTAGGTGAATTGGCGCATAAGTTTTTAGCCAAGCATGGTTTTCGGATTTATGACAAAGATGATTATGCTCCTCACCCGATAGGCTATCGAGTTATCGGATGGCTGGCCTTCGGGGCGATTTGTGGCCCTTTGGTGTTGTTGTGGCGTTTGATAGAGAAGATTATGGCTTGGTTGGAATAATATACACCATGTTTAAAAGGCGCAGGCTCGGACAGGTTTTGTCTATACACGAATCTTGTTCGAGCCTGTGCTATATCTATTCTTTGGTTAACGTTTTGTGAACGCAAACGCTGTTTTTTCTTGCACATGTTTTTTCACCCGCATATCTTTGCAATGTTTTCCCGGGGAGATGAGAACTAAAATGTCTAACTAATCAATTATGAAGAAATGAAACGGATAAAGCTATGCTTCTGCGTGGCGGCTGTTGCTGTGGCCGCTTACGGGCAAGATTTTGAATACGATGCCAACGAAAATCTGACAAAAGACCGCCGGAAAGGTTTGTCGTTTGCCTACAATCGTTTAAATTTGTTGGAGAAAGTGTGGCGGGGCGATTCGCTCCTGCTGTGCTACCATTATTTGGCAGATGGAACTTTGTTGGATGTTCGCGATGGCAGTGGTAAGAACGGTTATGACTATGTGGGTAGCGTTGTTTACAAAGTCACTGACGGAAAGCGTGAATTCGACCATGCCGTTGTGGGCGACGTATGGTTTACGAAAGACGGCGTGCGCTACGCCCTGACCGACCAACTGGGCAGCGTCCGCGCGTTGATAGACGAAGAAGGAAAGGTGGTGGAACGTCATGACTACTACCCTTTGGGCACGGAACAGCCGCACGAGGGGGCGGAAGAAACAGGCAACCGCCGCTTGTTTGCCGGGAAAGAACGCCAAGACTGGCCGGAAAGCGAGGTCTATGATTTTGGGGCGCGCATGTATGATGCCGGTTTGGGCCGTTGGCTTACGCCGGACCCGCTGTCGGAAGTAGACTACGGGCATTCGGATTATGCCTATTGCCAGAACAACCCGATAAGGTATGTAGACCCAACGGGTGAGATGCAGGTTGTCTATAATCCGGATGGCAGCTACAAGGAAACACGGAAGAACACGTGGTTTCACAACACGTTTTTCGGCCTCCAGACGTATGTGGATTATGGCAATGGGAATCGGGTGCGTTTGTCGGACGACGAGTTTTGGCAGTGGCAATACACAGGAAGTTATGCAATGCTTCAGCCCGTGAAGGCGGGTTCGGCAGCTTTCTTCGAGCTGTATCTGAATCGCCCTTCGGAAAGCTGGCTTGATGTGGGTGACAAATTTGTAGGCAATATGCTGTATTCAGCAGTTAACAGCCCAAAAGTGCTTCTGACCGGGCATACTTGGGCAGGGCATACAGCTACGTCGGATGAACGCATGGAAAGTTTTATTGATGTTCTTTCGGGCAATATGTCCCGTGTAGCATCTCCTTTGCTGCGCGCCACTGATCCGGGGGCATGGTTCAAGTTTAGGAATGCCAACCGTGAAATGATTCCTACGCCTCAGCGTCGGGACATGTTTCAGGGAAAACGTCGGGTTTTTGAGAATAATGTTAAAATGATGGAAACGCATGAACATATTTATAAGTCGATTGATGTAATTAAAGCTATAAAGGAAGAAAAAGACGATGTATCCATTAGGTAGATTAACACATTGGTTTATGGCCAAGCATGGTTTTAGGATTTATGATAAAGATGATTATGATCCTCACCCGATAGGCTATAGAGTTATCGGATTATTGGCAATCGGGGCAATAGGTGGCCCTTTGGTGTTGTTGTGGCGTTTGATTGAGAAGATTATGGCTTGGTTGGAATAATATACACCATATTTAAAAGGTGCAGGCTCGGACAGGTTTTGTATATATACGAATCTTGTTCGAGCCTGTGCTGTATCTGTTCTTTGGTTAACGTTTTGTGAACGCAAACACTGTTTTTTTCTTGCACATGTTTTTTCACCCGCATATCTTTGCAATGTTTTCCCGGGGAGATGAGAATTAAAATGTCTAACTAATCAATTATAACTAAGAACATGAGAAAACCGAAAAAACATATCAGGGAAGCGTCGTTCGGACACGGATGACATCCGTAACTCTTTTAAGGGACAATCCAGACGTGGCTAAGGGGGATAAAACGAAATGCGATAAATTGAGTTATTCCGCATAAACGGTAATAGTTTTGATATACAAATAGTTATGTACGAATAGGAGAGGGGAGAGAGAAAAAACGAAAAGTTTACTCTGCTTTACTTTGGCTTTACTTTGGACTTTACTTTGAACGGTTTGAACGCCCGTCAACTTTACATGGCAATGGAGATGTGATAAACGGAGTAGAGTAGGGTAGGAGAAATGCGGTACATGGGCTGCGAAATGCTTTATTTAGGCGTTTTGCAGCCCTTTTTGTGCTTTATAGATAGATTGGCTTCCTACTTTTGAATAGTTGAAATTTAGTGCTCAAAATAGCGAAAATAGGGATGGGGGAGGAGAGTGGCGATTTTAACGGGAATATTTCGTTTTTTGAGGATTGGATATGCAGTAGGATATGCGTTTGGGTATGCAAATTTGTCAAGAAAAAAACGAAATGTGTTGATTGGGTATGCGTTTGGATATGCAATTTAAGCAAAATTAAGATGGGTTGAATTATACAAGTTACCATTTTACTACCCGTTTTTATGGCTTTATGTATTATTCAAGGGGGGAAAATACCATATAAAGAATAATGCAAATCAGCATATATAATAGAGTAATATGCTGATTTATAAAAAGGTATCTGGCAATTTCTGTTTTATTTGTGTTGAAAACGTGCGTGTGTCTCTTTTATTTAGAACAATCTGTGCATACTTCCTAATACTGCGTATACTTTCTGTATCATGGAAATAGGAATGTCTTGCGGACTGTATTCCGGGCTTTTATTGGTGGGGATTAAGCGAATAAAATCTTTTTGGTCTGCTTTTCCTATTCGTTTAACAGTCCGATAGCTTTCTGTCACGATGGCATATATTTCTCCATAGGGGAGATATTGGACGGGATCGGTCATTTCTTTGAGGGCGATATAGTCTCCGTTGCTTAATTCGGGTTCCATAGAATGACCTGTAATATTACACCACACAACACCGGGTTTATTGTAAGGCTCAAAATTTATATAGTAATCCGGATTAATTGTTTGATCATTTAAAACGAGATCAAATCCACCGATAAAATCTACATTGTAGTAAGGTGCTCCCTTATATTCATAATTAATAGTCGGGAGTGATAGCGGCTGTGGGGTTTCCTTTAGCATAGAGCCTCGCCCTGTTATTAGCCATTCTAAATTGAGGTGAGGATAATTATCCGCAATAACGGAAAGCCATTTGCTTTGAATATCTGTTTTATTATTTATGGCTCGCCTAATCATGCCATCGCTCGCAGATATTGACTGTTCAAAAGATCTAACGCTAATCCCTTGATTTTGTATAAATTGGCTAATTCGTTCAATCATAATTTTATTCTTTCTGTGAAAATAATCACGATTTTGCTTTATATTGTGATAATTATCCTATATATTTGCATCACCGTATTAATATTACCGGCTGTAAAGGTAGTGAAAACGGCTGATATGACAATGAATAACTTTTAAAAACAATGTGATATGAGAAAGCGAATAGTAGTAGATCGTGGTGAGATCAAGAAAATCTCAAAGGATTTTAAAGTCACGAGCAAAGCCGTTTGGGAGGCACTGGTTTATCGCAGTAACAGCAGCAAGGCGAGGCTTATCCGTAAGGTAGCCCTTGAACGTGGAGGTGTTGAAATCGGAGATCAAAAGGAGGCGGTATGAAAGAGGTGTTGTTACTTCTCTTTGGAGATGAGTTCAGGGAGTATTTCTCTTTGACTGCGAGGCAAAAGTTTTACGTGTGGTATTTCTGCCTAAGTTTATGCTTTTTATGTATAACTGATGATAGTCCGATATGGGCTATTATAGTGGTAGTCTTGAATTTTGCCAATGCCGCCCGCCTGATTAAAAAAGTACCATTAAATATAAAGGAGGATTAATCATGAAAAGAGTATTTCACGTTAAAGAAGATGACACTATCAGAAAATCGTTTGAAGATCTGCTTGATGCGGAAAGAACCTTGTACTCCGCAAGATGCCCCGAAATCGTCAACGAGATGGATGACACGCCCTCTCTATGGCTGTCTTTACAACCTCCTTATGTTCCCTCTCAATCTCGTTCACGGCGTTTTTTAGAGCTTGATGAAGAGCCTTACTTCCGCTTGGCCGGCCTTTTGGAATTGACGTATAGAAACTCAACTCCACCGGAACTCCAAACGCGGGGGTTAACCATCCGGATTCGGGATAATAAGGCTTACTTCTGTATCTCAGGTTCAATCTCCTTAGCTGATTTGCAAACGCTGTGCGAACGTTGTCAGGCTGGGCAATCTCCTGATCAATGTAAAAAGTGATACAAAATGATGTTTCCATGATGATAACGATTTGATTTTGCAAAGGTAAGAAAAATCCCGGACGGTCTTTTGAGGTGGTTCGACTCCGCCTCCGGGGACAAAGTTTAAAAAGGTATGGAGTATTTTGGAAAAACAGTATGTGCAACTTACGATGAATTAACATCAGGAAATGATCCGGTAATAAAACCCGGAACATTGAAGTCCTTGCAATACAGGAAACGTGTTGATGTTATTTCTCGTGGAGGCGGTGGAGGAAACATCGCTTTATATGTCTATTCCTCCCTACCTGAACGTTACCGGATCCGCTTTGAGCAAAAGTATGGTGATCCGGTGGAGCTAATCAAAGAGCAGTGCATGAAAGACAGGCTTAAAATAGATGATGCCGCCCGAACATTCTTTGAGGATTACCGGTATGACAAGGCCGGCGAGATGGTGAGCCTTACCGAAAGGAAAAAAGAGGAATACACCATAAACGCCTCGGTACTGAACGAGTTGATATCGATCCTGAATGACCGGGAGGGCTATCGCAAGGCTTTGGGTGGAAGTACAAAGAAAGTATGGGAAACGATTATCGGAACGGCAGACCGCCTCCGTGATTCTTATGGCCACACACTGCCTGAAAACGCCGCCCGGCTGAAAGACAAGATAAACCAATACAAGAAAGAGGGTTACTCCTGCCTGATCAGCAAGAAAATGGGGAATGACAATACCCTGAAAATAACCGAGGAAGCCGGTAACATGATTATAGCGTTAAAGCGGAGTAGCGTTCCCGTTTATACTGATGCTCAAATATTCGTGGAATTCAACCGGATTGCAGAAGAGAAAGGCTGGAAGCAGCTCCGGAGCATTCAGAGCCTCCGTGGGTTCCTGAACCGTCCTGACATCGAACCGTTGTGGTACGATGCCGTTCACGGGGAGCTGAAAGCCCACCAGCGTTACAGCCGCAAGAATAAAACCGAGCTTCCCTCGATGCGTGACTCCTTGTGGTATGGTGATGGTACGAAAATCAATTTGTACTATAAAGACTATGACAAGGACGGTAAGCTGGTGGTTCGTACCACTCAGGTTTACGAGGTCATCGATGCTTATTCGGAGGTATTTTTGGGATACCACATTTCAGACAGCGAGGACTACGAGGCGCAATATAATGCCTACCGCATGGCCATTCAGGTATCAGGTCATAAGCCTTACGAGCTGGTGCATGATAATCAGGGAGGCCACAAGAAACTGCAGAATAGCCATTTCTTTGATAAGATTGTCGGCCATGTTCATAGAACCACGGCTCCATACAGCGGGCAATCCAAAACGATAGAGAGCGTTTTCGGACGTTTTCAGGCTGAGGTTTTGCATAAGGATTGGAGGTTCACCGGTCAAAATATCACCACCAAAAAGGACACGAGCCGCCCGAATTTAGAGCGTATCGAGGCAAACAAGGATAAACTTTACACTTTGGCCGAACTGAAAGCAGCATACGCTGCCGCCCGGAAAGAATGGAACGAAAGCAAGCATTTTGCTACCGGGATGAACCGCATCGAGATGTACCGAAACAGCGTGAATCCTGATACCCCGACAGTGGGCGTTCTCGACATGATCGAGATGTTTTGGGTGATGACTGATAAGCCCTCCACTTATACAGATAACGGTCTGAAAATAACCATTAAAAAACGTGAGTTTACATACGAGGTTTACGAGGTTCCGGGTGTGCCTGATCACGAATTCCTAAGAAAAAATAGAGGGCAAAAGTTCTACACCATGTATGATCCTTATGATCATACCTCGGTACGGCTATACAAGAAAGATAAAGCAGGAGAGCTGCGATTTGTACGGACTGCAGAGCCTTATATCGTTATCCACCGGAATATTCAGGAACAGACCGAGGGTGAAATGTCCTTTATCCGCCGGAATATAGAGGCGAACACGGAGGATCGCATCGAGCGTCAGGTTGATGCACGTATCATCGAGCAGGCGCATGGCGTGAGTATGGAACAACAGGGACTCAAACGTCCGAAATTGAAAGGTGCAAAGAGCGAAACGGAGCGTGAAATTGAACGCCGAGTCCGCCGGTACAGTCAGGATCCGGAACAGCTCTCCGCCGGTAAGGTGACAAAGCTAATAAGCAACATCACGTTTGACCAGCTGAATGGTGATATCCGCCTGAATGAAAAGAAAGTAGCAGGAAAATTATAATTCTAATATAAAATGAACAGTACAATGACACAGAAAGAGAAAGATGATATCCGTGAGGCTCTCCGGGTATATGCAGCGAAGTATTCCAGCCAAAAAAAGGCTGCGGCAAGTTTGAACGGCGTGTCTGCAGGGACACTGAGTGCCGTGATTAACGGCAAGTATGAGAGTATCAGTGATGATATGTTCCGCAATATCATCGCTCAAATTACTCCAGCAGCTGCAGCCACCGGATGGCAGCTCGTGGAAACGAACTCCTTTCAGGAAATATGGTATGCCCTGAGCGATGCGCAGGAGTTTAAAAAAGTCCGCTGGATCGTGGGTGGTGCGGGATGTGGCAAAACAACGACAGCCACCATGTACGCTCAAAAGAATCATGAGGTGTTCGTCATCCTTTGTGATGAGGATATGCGGAAAGGTGATTTTGTTCGGGAGATCGCCCGTAAACTCGGTTTTAAGACTTGCGGGATGCGTATCCGTGAAATATTGGACTTGGCCATCGAGAGCATCATACAGATGGAAAATCCGCTTTTGGTGTTCGATGAGGGTGACAAGTTGAACGATAACGTGTTCCACTACTTTATCAACCTGTATAATCGGTTGGAGGGTAAATGCGGGATTACTTTCTTATCCACCGATTACATCCAGCATCGTATTGACTGCGGTTTGAACCACAACCGGAAAGGCTATAACGAGATTTATTCCCGCATTGGGCGTAAGTTCTTTAAGCTGGAACCAACCTCCTGTAATGATGTATTTGCCATTTGCCAAGCCAACGGATTGATGGATAAAAAACTTATTGCAAACGTGATCGATGTGACGGAGAAATCGGAGTTTGATTTGCGATGCGTGAAAGATGCCATTCACCGGGAGAAAAAGGTGGCGGCAGCGAAATAGTATAAAAACCTGTTCAAACGCTGGTTGAACGGCGTTTGAACGTAATTCAAAAAGTATATGAAACAAATTGTTTTACCACTCGCAAGCCGGTTCCCGGCAGGCCATTTGAAAAGAGGCCAGCTCACCGGCTTTCCTGAGAAAGTGATTAAAGGAACCAAGATCCACACGTTTCGTGAGGATCCGGGCAAATGGGCGTACAACATGGAGCTTATCAACTCCCATAATGCGGAGCTATCTATCCGCCGGTGGATTGGCCGTCCTTATCATACTCCGCAGCTGGAGGTGAAAAGGTTGAAAAAAATCGGTATCCAGCAGGTGCAAATGACATGGGACTCCGATGTCGAGCAGCCGACCGTTTTCATAGACGGAAAACGTATCCTAAACGTGGAGCAGCTGGCTGCTAATGACGGGATGACTCTCGATGATTTCGTGAGCTGGTTTTTTAAGACCTCCAACACATTCGAGGGAGTGATTATTCATTTTACAGATTTCAGATATTGATTTATGGCACGGGCATTATCGGTAACAGAAGCAGTAAGCATGAAGAAAGAAACGCTCAAGCTGACAGGCGCATGGGCGGACGCTTTCGGAGAGCCTGAACGGATTGGCGTTTGGTTTATTTGGGGCAATAGTGGTAACGGGAAAAGCAGCTTTGTCATGCAGCTTTGTAAAGAGCTGGCAAAGTTTGGGCGGGTGGCTTATGACAGCCTCGAAGAGGGTGCGAGCCTCACCATGCAGAACACGCTCCGCCGTTTCAACATGGCCGAGGTAAACCGCCGTTTCCAGCTGCTTGACTGTGAGCCGATGTCCGAGCTTGGTGAAAGAATGGATAAGCATAAAAGCCCCGATTTTTACGTCATTGACAGTTTCCAATACACCCAAATGAGCTATAAAGAATACATCAAATTTAAGGAGGCGCACCGGAACAAGCTGCTGATTTTTATCAGCCATGCAGATGGCCGGAACCCTGATGGTCGGAGCGCAAAGAAAGTGATGTATGATGCCGCCCTGAAAATTTACGTGGAGGGGTTTCGGGCTTTCTCGAAAGGCCGCTTTTTCGGCTCCGTGGGGCATTTTACAATTTGGGATGAGGGTGCGGTAAGATATTGGGGAGATAACGCTTAAAACGAACGGAAATGAGTAAAAATAATCAAGTTATAACGATTTCGCCTCCCATGTTTATCGGGGAGGGAAATCAGAAAGAAAGTATCTCCAGCAAAGGCCACCGGTGTAGCTATTGCCACGGTAACGGTTTCTTTTGGGGAGAGGAACAACGGGAACGGGTGAAAGTTGATTGCCCGGTCTGCAAAGGTAGCGGTAAACTCGATGCCGTGATAACTATCGAGTGGAAACCTGCAAAATAGAATGAACGATGGAAAAAGAAGTACCTGAAAATATATTGGCGAAAATTAGAAAGCTGCTCCGGTTAAAAGAATCCGCCATAAAAATCGGATCCGAGGGAGAAGCCCATGCAGCTGCGGAGGCTGTAAACCGGCTGCTGACATCCTATAACTTGTCATTGATGGATGTTACCCCGGAAGAACAAAAGAATATGATATCCGTGAGTGAATCGGAGAAAATAACCTATCAGGACACGTATGGGAATATTTGGAAAAGGGATTTGTTGCGGATTATATGCGAGTATAATTTTTGCCGGATTTTGTTGCATGGAGGTACGACTTACATGGTGGTAGTCGGTACACGGGAAAATGCGGAAGTTGTGCTCTCGCTTTATAATTACTTGAGGTCTGTATTCCGCCGGTTGTCGGTAGAACGTTGCACCGAGTATGTGGCTACCCGCAGAGGGTATTACCGGACAAAGAAGTTTAAACGGAATTATATAAAATCTTATTTGTTGGGATGTTGCACCGGTTTGCGGAAACAATTTGAGAGCATTCGGAAAACAGCGGAGGAAACCGGACTGATGCTGTGTCACAACCATTTGATTGATGATTATTTTCAATCGATAGGCACAACCACCCATAAATCCAAGAACCGGAATAAAGTGAACACTTCCGCCTATTGTTCCGGGTACGATGACGGTTCAAAGATCAATTTAAACAAGCAAATCAATGGGAAATGATCTTTATCAAATAGGCTTACCGGTGGCCTCTTTAAGTACAGTCCTTATGAATTGGACTTGCTTTAACCGACCGGAGAAATTGCTGATCAGCCCGGCCAAGAAAGATGATTGGGCGGTGGTTGAACTCCGGAACCCGGAGCTGGCCGCAGCTATCATCAAGGATGTGCCGGAGGCAATGGTAAAAGTAGTACAACAACCTGTAAAAGTCGTGCAAATATGAAAGCGTTATCAGCATTAAGACAGGTATTCAGCCTGAAAAAGAACGAGGAACTCGGCAGAAAGTTCTCTCCCGAAGAATTGAAACGTATTGTCGATGCCATGAAAGAGTATGCGGCATCCAAGCTGCAGGAGCAGCGAGCCATTTGTCAGCGTGAATTTGAGTTGGCCTATGACTCCGGCGAAAGTAATTTGGGGACGAACCCGGCCATTACCGAATTGTACGTTCTGCAATCCCTAAAAGAGAGTGAAACCCCTGAACTTGATTGATTATGGCAAAGACAAACAGTTATTCACGTTTTTGGACGCTGCTGGCGAAAATGCCTTGTTCTGACAGGGACGGTTTAAAGCTGCAGCTTGTATCCAGCTTTACGAATGGGCGGACGGACTCACTGAGAGAAATGACTTTGAGTGAATATAACTCGATGATACGGGAGATGGAGAAGCAGACCGGATCCAGCCGTCCGGTCAGTTACGAGGTTCTGAAAAAGAAACGCTCTGCCGTTCTCCACCAAATGCAGTTGATGGGTATTGATACGGCAAATTGGGCGGCGGTGGATAACTTTTGTTTGGGCGTTCGTATCGCAGGAAAGAAATTCAGGGAGTTGTCCGCTGATGATTTGGATGCGGTATTGCTCCGGATCCGCTCCATCCGGCAAAAGGATATGCAGAAAGCAAAGAAAGAACTCAATTAACTTATTTATAAACCATTTAAAATGTGATATTATGGCACAGATTGAAGAAAAGCAGACCGTTGAAATGACGGCAGAGGAAAAGGCTCAATTCGAGGCTTTCCGTAAAGAAAAGGCCAAAAAAGAGGCTCAGGAAAAGGCGAAAGCCGAACGTGAAACGTACCGCCAAATGGTGGATGATGAAGTGAACAGCGCAATCCCGGTACTCCTCTCCTTGAGTGAGGATATCAAGGAAACCAAAAAGACGGTGCTGGAGAACTTTAAGAGTATCCTTGACATGAAATGCGAGGTTCTGAAAGTCGTAAAGGATGACCAGCGCAGCCATACCTTTACCAATTCGGAGGGAACCAAGCGCATCACTCTCGGAGTGTACGTGACGGACGGCTACCGTGACACGGTGGAGGACGGAATCGTGATCGTGAAAGAATACATCGAGAGCCTCGCCGACAATGCTAAAACGAAATCACTCGTGAGCATGGTTTTGAAGCTGCTGGCACGTGATGCCAAAGGCACGTTAAAAGCCAGCCGTATCGTCCAGCTCCGTAAGATTGCGGAAGAAAGCAACAATGACCGTTTCATGGAGGGTGTCCGCATCATCGAGGAGGCATACCAGCCAGCGATCAGCAAACAGTTTGTGAGAGCGGAAATGAAGAACGAGGACGGTATGTGGGTGACCATTCCTCTGGGTATGACAGAAGCATAAGGAGGGACGGTCATGATATACAAAGTTCAATTCCAAATCCACCGCAGAGGTTACCGCAAGCTCCGGCTTGAGGGCTTATACGTGCCGGAAACCGGTGTCGAGATGTCGGTTCCTGAAATGAAACGTGACGTTACCGAGTTCATCAAACGCCAGCTTTCCAGCCGGAACAAGGAATTTGAGAATTTTCAGGTGGAACTGACGGTTTTCAAAAAGCTCAAAACCGATTTCATGTATCACCCGAAATCAAGTGAAGAATTAACCATAATAAAGGAGGAATCAGATGGAACAGACGAATAATGCGAAAGCCCGGTATATTCCCACCCGTGTGGCTGTATGCAAGCGTTGCGAGGGAAAAGGCGTTGTATTCGAGTACAGCGATGAGAACAGGACAAAGGTATCCGGATCCTGCCAATGTCCGACCTGCCTCGGATCCGGCAGAGTGAAAGTGACCAGCTCGGTGATAACCACTATAAAGCCGTTCGTTCCGGGTAAGGATGACAAAGAGGGTATGCTTGCAATGTAAAAGCCCTTTAATCAATAATAAAAGTCCGCTGAAATCCTAATTTTCAGCGGACTTTTTTCGTACTATGGTGCAAATAATGTACCTTTGTATTAAGTAATCAAATCAATATGCAGGAGCAGCTCGTAATACCGTTTTTTTGCCCGGAAATAGAGAAAGCCGGTAACCGCCGCAGAACACGCGCGGTTGCCTCCTCCGATGCTGCCATCACCTCCCGCCGTGACCGCCTCGAAAAGCGGAACCGCATCATGACCGCCCGTTATTACTATTGGACTGAGATCAAACGCCGCCGCTTCGATGACGTGCTGAGAATCCTTTCCGATAACGAGTTCTTTGTCGAAGAGCGAACCATCACCAACACGCTGGTGGAACAGGATGATTTTTACAATGAACTCCTGCGTTCCAAAGCGTCCACCCGCAAGCTCAAAGCGATGTTTCCCGGCTTTGATTGGAACTAATCCATAAACTCGGTTTCATAGATCACGTTATACACTTTCAGACCGTCCGCTCTTTTTTCCGGCGCACCCCGGAGGCGGCGCATCGGGTTGAAAAGGTTCCCGCCGTTCCACCATTGCAAAGCCTCGTGTATCTTATCCAACGTGTCCATGCAGGAGAGAGCGTGTTCCCTGACAAGTTTAGGGGCTGCCGCATTTGTACTCCCTCCGGCTTGAAAGGCCACCCTAAGTTGTATTTGCGCATTTATCTTTTGCCGTCCACCCATGTGGGTTTCGCAGGACGGGTAAGATATATCTATCAGGCAGCACGGGAAAGCCACAGCAGGCCGCTCTCCCGTGTTAAGTTGTCCCTCCTCGGCATCTATCCACCGGAGCCCGGGTACTTCTGTTTTCAGCCGGTCACAAACGGCAATAAAAATTTTTTTGTTCATAGCTATTCATTGTTAAGTGAGTCAATATATCCCTCTATCCGTGCGTGTATCTGCTCGTTCAATTCTTCGGAATCTCCCATGAATTCACGTTTCGGGATGTTAGTTTTCCGGGTGTGCGCCTTGACCGGTACATCTTTCCGTTTTGTTTTCCGGGTGTGTGCCGGTACGGGTACTATACCTTTGAATCCCTCGTTGTGTACCTGAGCGTAATCTACCTTTTCATTCCCTGCAGAGATAACCACCCGCTGGGGAGTTATCACCGCCGGTCTGATACTGTTCACCAGCGCACCGGAGTCAATCAGCAGGGAACCGGTTGTTTTCGGTACTTTTGCCGGAGTCCACGGGTTCCCGTCAAATGCTTTCTTCTTGAAAGCTGATTTATAGTATTCCGTGGCCGTTTCCGCCACGATTTCTGCCGCATCGGAGATTATCTCCTCCGGGAGCGATTGCAGATAATTATTTAATTCTTTGATATTCATATTGAAATAATTTTGTATATTTGCTTCCGTAAGCATATCGCTCCGGGGATGAATCGAATATGCCAACACCTGACGGATGACGGGGGCATCAAAAAGTCCGGGCTTTATACGGCGGAGCGGGATGTTAATCCGTATATAAAAGGAGGTTCTCAGAGCCTCCTTTTACTTTTTGATAAGCAGCCCACGGCGATATCTCCATCGTGGATCTATCTTTCTGCTCCTGCGGCCTTTCACCTTGATGTTGGCGTTTTGTTCTATCTCGAACCATGTCGTGACCTGATAGAGCGTTCCGTTCTTAACCTCGCAAACCACGTTAATCACCTTATCCTCGTAAAACTTGATAAAGTTCAGGTTGTCGAACTTCTTTTGATAGTCGTTTATCCATACCTCGTCAGGGTTTTTAAGCACGTCCGGGATGCACTCCACGAGAGGAACACGAGCCTCCTCGTATTTCTTTGTGGTGTGGCGTTTGAACACCTCCTCCGTAAGTTGCACCTTTCGGCCTTTGTAGTCATCCATCACCTGATGCGAATCCCTCCACTGGTTCGGATCCCCGGCAAACACCGGTGCTTTTTCGGTCGCTGCCGCCGCTTTCTTTCCAAAGGACTCCAGCCCGTAATCATTATAATGCAGGTCACCCAGCAAGGAGGCGGCTTTATCGGGAAACTTGCGGATATAATGCTGGTTCTTGGAAAACACCTCAGCCGTTTCTCCCCGGTTTGAATCCCAGCCCTGAGCCTCGTTCATTTTCCATTCACTCGTACCGAGGTATTCATCGACAATGGCACGCATGGCGTTGATGTCTATACCCTCTACCTCGTGTTTCATGAGCGGAACCACCCGGCAACGGCATTTCCAGCCATTGGGCGGGAATATCTTTTTCCACCGTGGATCATTGGCCGGTAATATCACCCCGTCCAGCTTCCGGTGTTCCTCCCTTACCTTTTCATCCCCGGCAGTGACATATTTCCAATAAGGGAACATTTTCGTTTTTCCCATGAGCCGGTGGTAATTGCTGGCGGACTCCGCCGTTAGTACCGCCGTTTCGTATTCCGTCTTTTGCCACGTTTTATTGAACGTGCCACATATCTGCTCTGCTTTTTTGGAGAACTCCTGAAAATTACCGCTCTCCCTGAACGCCTTGTTCAGCTCCTGAATTTCCGCCAGCGTCTTACCGGCGGAGAAATGAAACAGGTTCATCTCCAAAGCGGTGATAAAAGCGTCATCCTGCAGGCCGTATGCGAATCTTACATCCGCATGGTTCATTGAACGTTTGAACGCACTTTGAACACCGCTCAAAAAGTCGGTAGCAATAAAGGAGAACAACTCCGCATCGAACTTCCCGGTTTCGCCGTTTGCAATCCTTGCGGCCAGCTTTTCCGACATCGGAGCGTTATCATTCAGCCTGATGGGGGCTTTTCCAATGGATGCCCCGACCTGCGGGGCTTGCACGAAAAAATCCCATAAGCGCATAAAGAAATTACGGTCTGCATTACTGATTGTATCCTCCTCCGAATCCTCTCCTATATCGAACTGAGCGGCCTGAGAGGAGGCACGTTTTGCGACCGGCTCCCCATCTTTAGGCACGGGAATCGAATATTTTTCATGCAGGTAGCTCTGCGGGATATCCATGATGTCGGAGAGCTGCACCACCTCGGCAACGGAGAGCTGCTCCGCCGCTTTGGGGAAAATGAACTTTCCGCCAGCAACGGGATACCCTCTCGCCTCCAGCATGGGGAGTACCTTTTGGTTGAGGACACGCTGCACGTACCGGAGGTCAGATTTATTCTTTCCCTCCTCTACCTCCTTGTGAACCTCACCCAATGAACGTGCGCCTTTCTCTCCCTGTACGGTGGTCATGGTTTGTCCGAGGATAGTGATCAGCATCTCCTCGTTGTTGGCCTGCCGGAATTCGTTGTACGAGGATCCTGAACCCGTTCCGCCCTCTTTGGTTTCCACATCCGCCTCTTTTGGGATGACCACATACGGTGCGGATCCGGCTTTATCGAAAGCCTCCTCCAGCAGCTTGCGGCTCTCCGGATCATACGTGTTGTATTTACCGATGCGCTGGGGCATCCCGAAAAGTTCGATCCATTGTGACCAATCCCCAAAGCCTCCACGTTTGTAGATGGCATAGGGAGCCGCCTTGAGTAACAAACCGAAATCCCGGTCTTTGCCGAGAATGAGCAGCTGTGAATCTCCCTCGTATGGTATGCCTATTTCGTCCGTGTCCTGCCGGAGGATTGTGCGGTTTTTCAGGTTGATATGCTTTGCCGGAATCGGTTCCACGTTGAAACCGTCATTAAAGGTCATTTCAATGCCTGAACGCCCGTATATTTTCTTTTTCAGGATTTCAGTCAGCAGATCCTCCCATGCGGTGGTGTCCATCAGGTCTGCGATCTCCTCCACTTCCTCCCCAGCCGCATTTTGGAAAGTAAGCTCCGAGTTCGTGACCGCATCGATGCGCTTTTGAACGGCATCGCTCAAAACGCCGTCAATCATGATATCATCGAGCAGGTCATACAGCTGCTTTGTTCGTCCATTGTCTGCAGAGGAGAGAGCCGTCCGCCAATTCCCCACGTCATACACTTTCCGCTGGGGAGCCTTGACTACGATCTGATGGATGACCAGCTGCTCCTTTGATTTTGCCCCGGCATTTGTCGTGGCCGTCTTTTTTTTCTTGTTCGCCATAGTCATATATTAAAAATGTTGATTACGCTTGGGATTGCTCCCGTAGATATATTCACCTGCAGTATCCGGTTTCCCGTCACCGTCCTCGTCTATAATGGGGAGGTTAGGCTTAATGTCTGATTTCTGCACTTGCCGGAGCCATGCCACGGCACGCTCGTACCTATCCTGCCGGAGCTGCAGGTCAGTACCGGCATTGCATAGGTTCACGAAATGCCACACGGCTATGTCCTTTACAAAAATGAGTAGGAGGGCGTTTCTTTGGCTCCCTGTGGCCTCGAAAATCTTTTTGCGGTCATACGCACCAAGATATCCGTATGCTTCCTGCAGGGCAGCGTCTATGGCTGCCGTGAGGATTGTTTCATCCTCCCTGCTGATAGCCTCTATATTCTCTTTATAGAGGTGCGTTTCCAATTCTTTGGGTGTGATAAATGCCATGATTAAAATCTCTTTTTATTGGTTACACGTGCGCCCACGGTGTAGGATCCAGCCGAGAGCGTGCTTATCTTTTGGTTGATGATCCACACGCCACCCTCGATGCAGTCCACGCCGTCAGCGGGTGATTTCATAGCTCGGTTGATGAGCAGGAACTGCTCCTCCAGCCTTTTCATGTGCGGATTATCCTTTTCGTCAATGTTGAGGATGAGTTGTCCTCGCCGGTTGATCGGCTCAAGGTTTCCCTCGATACGGTCAAACTTTTCCGGTTTCTTCCGGGTATCCGGTATGATCCCGATAAATCCGAGTTGTTTTCCTTTCTCGCTAAATAGCGGAACGAACACCTGTTCATAGAAAGGATCCTGCAGCTTGTTATTTTCGATGTAATTATATACCTGCGTTTTTTGCCCCACGTAATCCCGAAGATAATAATACCAGTTCACGTACTCCTCGTTTACCACATGGTCAAGATAACCGGTGTAAACGTAGAATTTACCGTCATAATACCCGATAAGGAAACAGGCTTTGAAAGAGGTGGCCTTGTTCTTTGAGTTGGACGGAGCCGGATCCCCGTAAACAACGGCAAACTGCAGCTTTGAGAGTGGCGGGCATTTGCCCCATACCATTTCTTTGAACGTGTCACCCTCGGAGAGCGGGTTGTTCATGTATTCTTGCTGGAACGCCTTTGTGCTGATTTTGGACTGAATGCGGTTAATGCGTTCCTCCGTGTTCTTTTCCGGCCAGCTGGATTTGCCATCCTTGTCCCGGATGTTCACGATATCCCAATGGTCAGCTTTATCACCGGCACGTTTCACGCAGCAGTCGAGAGCGATCAGGTTTCCGCAGAATATCACCAGCAAATCCTCGCTGATGGATCGGGTTGGAAACAGAGCCTCCTCGAACCATTCCCATTTCTTTTTCAGGATGTCCGGGTTCCTGCAGTCTGCATCCGTATCGAAGTCATCCACGAGAGCCGTGTCCGGACGTACAGCGTCCTTTCTCGTACCACGGGGTGACTCCAGCGCACCGATAGCCCGGAACGTTGCCCCGGTAGTGAGCGTGAATTCGTCCGCCGTCCAGCTCCCGAACTCCCTCAAATCACCATAATATGCCTTTAGCATGGAATTGCTCTCAAAGGCTTTTTTATAAGGTTCCAAAAGCCGGACGGCGTTCTCGTGACTGTTTGAGATGAGTAGCACGTTCTTTTTCTTTCCGGTCAGCACGAGGTACATCATGCACATGAACACGATGGTGGATTTTGCCAGCTCACGTGACCACGATAGAACCTCGTACCATTCCATATTCGTGGTGATGCGTTTGATGGCCTTTTTATGGAATTTGGTAAAGGGGTACTTTGCGAATTCTGAGAAAAAGAACAGGATCCACTCGATGACGTTCGCCTCCAGCTTTTCCAGCTTCTTTTTTCGTTCCACCGGCGAGAGGTTGTCGGCGGCTTTGTCCCTTTTGAGTGAACGGTGGTATTCAGTCCACTCCTTGTATGCTTGAATATCATCTATTTTACCCATTTCATTTTCTCCTTTATATACGCATCGAAATAATCACTCAGCTCCTTTGCCCTTTCGAGATCCTGCTGTCGGAGCCAATCGAGCAGCCCACGGGAAACATTGTATATGTCCCTGATGGAGGCATCCTGCTCCAACGCCTCAAGGTCAGCCGTCAGTTTGCGCCGTATATCGGCCTCCGCCGCTGAGGGATACCGTTTTCCCTCCTCTTTGCCTGCGATGGAGCGGTCGAGTTCGTCCAGCTGCGTGAGCGTGGAGCTGATCCGTTCCTCCCGTGTCTGCAGGAGGTTGAGCTTTAAGCCCTCCCATTCCTTAACCCATTTGTTCACCGTGACACGGGAAACACCCACCCGGTCGGCAATTTCCTGCTGGGTGATGTTCTCTTTTAGATACATCAATTTCGCCCATTCTTTCCGTTGATTTGCTTTCAATTCTTCCTCCATAGCTATATCATTTTATAGCCCAAAGGTAAAGCCTTGCGGTGAGTGAAAATAATTGGTTTGTAATGGTTTACGTTTAAACTGAAATGGCTGCGGTTTAAGTTGAAACGGTTACAGGCCGATTTGTACAGCCCGTTTTTTACCCTGAATTTTGTCACAAAATCAAACGAGCGAAATGGGCAAATTAACCTTTGTATTACATGATGAGTCGGTGAACACCTACGGGTTTAGGATGCTCACCAGCGGAGCCAATTTGGAGGAGTTTAAAAAGAATCCCGTGATGCTTCTGAATCACGATGATTACTCCCTGCCGATTGGCCGGTGGGAAAATATACGTGTTGAGGGAGGTAAGATTTTAGCCGATGCCGTGTTCGATGAGGGAGATGCCCGTGCCGCAGAGGTAAAGCGTAAAGTTGAGAATGACTTTATCCGTATGGCCTCTATCGGTGCGTGGCCTCCGGAGGAGAAAAGCGATGCCTATGACCTGATGCTCCCCGGACAAATGCTCCCTACCGTTACAAGATGGACGGTTCGTGAGGGCAGTGTCGTTACAATCGGAGCCAATCACAATGCGCTGGTATTCTATGACAGAGAGAGCAAACAGATTATCGACCTGAATGATAAGGGTAATCTTATCCGGTTGATAGATCACAGTAATAACCCCAAAAAACAATTAAAAATGAGCGTACTTACAGGAGTATTGAAGCTGCAGGACTCTGCAAGCGAGGCGGAAATCGTAACCGCCATTCAGGGAATCATTGCCAATGCCGACCGCTTGGAAAAAGAAAACAAGACGCTGGCCGCCGCAGTGGATAAAATGAACGAGGCCAAAAAGGAATCCCAAAAGCGGGAGGCGATTTCCCTGACCGATGCGGCCATTAAAGACGGACGCTATGATGCGAAAGGCCGTGAGAACCTGCTGAACCTTTTCGATAAGGATTTCGAGGGAACAAAGGCTATGCTGGCAGCTATCCCGTGCCGTGCAAACGTGGCCGGTCAAATCAACACGGATAAAGGATCCGGTGTAACACTCGGTGATTGGAAAGACAAATCATGGAACGAGCTGGATAAAGCCGGTAAGCTCGTTGAGCTGAAAGATGCCGCTCCGGACTTGTATAAGTCCAAGTTTAAAGAGCGTTTCGGTATCGAACCGAATCTGTAATTATTAACCATTAAAGCAAGAATAGAAATGGCAATTCAGAAAGAAATTTGGATGGCGGCTATCGTGGAGGGTTTATTTGCCTCCAATAGCTTCCTGAGCAAGGCGTTCAACGCCGATGAGTACGTGAACAACGGCAAGATTGTTCACATCCCGAATGCCGGTGCAGCATCCGGAACCAAGAAAAACCGAACCAGCCTCCCGGCTACGGTAACCAAAAGAACGGATATCGATGTGACGTTCCCGCTGGATGAATACACCACTGATCCGGTACTTATCCCTAACGCCGACACGGTGGAACTCAGCTATGACAAACGGGAGTCCGTCCTGCGTCAGGATAAACTCAAACTGCAGGATGATGTGGCACTCGATTTCGTTTTCAACTGGAGTCCTGCCGCCGCACAGTGCATTGAAACTACCGGTACGGAGATCGATGCCTACACGGATAAGGCTACCGGCAAACGTAAAGGTATCTGCAAGGCAGACGTGTTGGGCTTGATGACCAAGTTCAATAATGATGATATCCCGCAGGAGGGGCGTTATTTGCTGCTGGATGCGCAGATGTACTCCCAACTGTTGAACAGCCTGACGGAGAACGAGAACACGGCGTTCCTCGCTTCTGCTGATGCGCAGAACGGTATCCTCGGTAAGCTGTTCAGCTTTAATATCATGATGCGCAGCAGGGTTGCCCTTTATACTGCGGCCAAAGCTCCCAAAGCGTGGAGTACCGCCGGTGCAGCCACCGATCTCGCCGCCGGGCTTGCATGGCACGAGCAAAGTGTCTGCCGTGCGCTGGGTGAGGTGAAAGCGTTCGAGAACGAGGGTGACGCAACCTATTACGGTGATATTTATTCATTCCTTGTACGTGCCGGTGGCCGTATCATGCGTGAAGATAAAAAGGGTGTAATCGCTTTAGTGCAGGGAACTCCTGTAGCAGGATAGAGTTATGGCAGAATTGAAATATTTGGTAATCCACTGTACCGCCACGCCTCAAGGCCGTAAGGTAACGAGTAACGATATCAGAGCATGGCACACGAACCCGATAAGCAAGGGTGGCCGTGGTTGGAAGCAGGTAGGATATACCGATATGTTTCACCTTGATGGAACGGTGGAGCGATTGGCCCGGAACAACGAGGACGCACGGGTGGATCCGTGGGAGATTACCAATGGGGCAAAAGGGTACAATTCCATTTCCCGGCACATTGTGTACGTTGGCGGTGTGGCCGCTGACGGCAAGACTCCCAAAGACACCCGTACTCCCGGCCAGCTGAAAGCGTTGGAGGATTATGTGAAAGACTTCCACCGCTGTTTCCCACGGGTGAGAATCATCGGTCATAACGAGATTGCGGCCAAAGCGTGCCCGTCATTTGACGTTCAGGCATGGCTCAGGAAAATAGGCATTAACTAATAACAAAGCAAAGAGATGGACGGTCTGATGGATTTTTTAATATTCGCCCTGCCGGGTGGTTTTATCGGGAGCATCTTCACATGGTTTGTTGGCCGTAGAAAGCAGAACAATGATATGTTATCCCAGCTTCAGGCGTCCATCAATATGCTCAGTAGTGAGAACCGGAAGATATTGGATGAGAATATCCAGCTCCGTAGAGAGAATGCCGACCTGAAAGCGAATCAGGAGGAGATGATCCAAAAGCTCTCCCGTCTTACCAAAGAGGTGGAGAGATTAAGAAAAGTAATCAATAAACAAACAGGAAATGATGAGAAACCCAATCCGAGGGGCAACCCTCGTACTACTTATAGCCGTGTTCTGCCTGATGGGATGTGCCACGGCGAAATTAACCAAGAGCCAGCAGTCACACACGCTGACGGAACAGACGAAAAGCGGAACCACCACCGGAGTAACCGGAGAGCAGTTAGACGTGACGGCTCAGAGGACGGGGGAACTACTGCAGGGACAGACGATAACCGCCCTGACACGGGAGGGGATCCCGGAGTCGGAGGCGAAAGTGGATGTTCCGATACAGAACCTCCTTAACCTGCCGGACGGTGCTGGTTACACGGCCAAAGACGGTCAGGCATCGGTAAGCGTGCAAAGGCATGGCGATAATATCACGGTTACGGGTAAATGTGACTCTATCGCCCGGCAATGCCTTTTTTACGAGCGTGAGGTGTTCCGACAGCGCAACGAGGTGGATAGCTTAAAACAGGTTATTTCCCGGATGGAACAGACGAGCAGCCGTAGTGATGAAACCTACAAGGCGGAAAGCGATGCCGCCCAAAGCATTAAGGAAAAGCCACCCGCTACATGGTATAAATGGCTTTTAGCCGGATTTGTGGGCGGTTTGCTGCTTACCTCTCCACTAAAGAAACTAAAGAATAGAATATTAACCTTTTTAAAATAGAGAACGATGTCAAAAGTATATGTGAATGACGGATACATGATGCTCCTTGATGCCATTTATTTCAATGGCAAAAAGATCGGCAATGTTTCTGATGACGGTATTGATTGGGGCGGTGATGCCGCTGAATATATCAAGCTCTTTGCCGCACAGGTTCGTAATGCCCCGGTCAAGAAAATAAAGAAAAAGGATGCCACCAATCTGCTAAAGTTTACCCTGATTGAACTTGTTCCTCAGAACTGTAAGGACGTGATGGGCGGAACGGTGAACGGTACAAAATGGGAGGCTCCCTCGGAATCCGTTTCATTGGAGGGTGCATTGAAAATCCTTTGCGGAACCGGCCAGACTATCGAGGTCAAGCGTATGACGCTGGACGGTGTTGTACGTGGTAAGATTGGCGGTGATGATCCGCTGGGTATCGAGTGTGAAATGGAAATGTTGAACCCGCTGGATGGAGGTTCTCCTTTCAGCTTTGATGATACGGTTCCGTTTATTTCCGTAACGCCCACCTCTTTGTCATTCGCCAAAGGTGGAGAAAGTAAAACGGTGGATATTGAAGCCTCCGGAGCGTTTTCCGTTGGAAAGGTTCCCACCGGCTTCAATCTTGAAGTTGTGAACGGCAGGATCACCATCACGGCGGATGCCAATACCGGTGCTGCGAGAAACGGATCAGTAGAGTTTATCCTTGCGGCTGATAATACGAAAAAGGTTACCCTCACGTTGAATCAGGCGGCTGGAAATGCGTAACCCATGAGAAAGAACGTGGAAATAGAGGCAGCGGAGGCTCTGCTTGATGTAGGGGTTTCCCTGCCTTTTTTACGGTTTAAGATACCACTGAGAAAGAAACCGGTATCGATCAGGGTGACCATGAAACGTCCCTGCTTGGGGAGTCAGATCCGAATCGCAAAGCTATACCTGCAGCTGGGCATTACTTACGAGGAGATGGAGCAGTTCAACAAGCATGAGGAGATGGCGTTCCTTGCCATTCATGGCAAACGTGTTTCCAAAATGGTGGCCTTGACCATCTGCCGTGGAGCGATCTCCGGACTATTGTTTTCCGGCATTGTTGCATGGCTGCTGAGATGGTTCGTTCCTGACAAATACCTGCAGGGTGCTAACCAGCGTTTTGTCACTTTGCTGGGTACAAAGTCTTTTATGCGTATTATCGAATCGGTTCAGATATCCAATCCACTGAAACCGAGAGAGAGCCAAAAAAGAAAGGGGAGTTAAGAACGAGATATGTCGGATCCCATAGCCCCTTTGGTATCGTGTGGCAGATAGCGGCGGCCACCGGCTGGAGTGTAAAATACATCCTTTGGGGTGTCAATTACCAAACGCTCCGGATGATGCTTGCCGATGCGCCACATTATGAGAAAGAGAATGATAACAACCGAACCGGAAGCAAAGGCGGTAAAGGGAAACCTAAAAGCCTTTCCGGATTTTTCCAATCACGACTGAAAGAACAATGAAACCCGTTGAGATAGAATTCATAATGAGAGATAAGCTCTCTCCCGGTATTGATAAGGCAGGTAAGTCCGCCGAAACGCTGGGAGACAAGGCCGAGCAGGTGTCTAAAAGCATCACAGACCGTATTGCCGCCCAAAAAGAGCAGATCAAGTATGTTGAATCCTGTCTCAAGGATTTAAAGAAGCAGTACGACAACCTCGCACCCGGAAAGGCGCAGCTGGAGATGCGTGCGGAGATAGATGCCTGTACCAAAGCCCTGCAGGAGGACAAGAACATACTCTCCTCCCTTGAAGCGGAGCATGACAAGGCAGCCGTTTCCACCAAACGTCTTTCGATGCAGCTCCGGGAGATGCAGGATGCGATGGCTCGCCTGCGTTTGGAGGGCAAACAGAACACCAAAGAGTATGCGGATATGGCCGATAAAGCCGCCGTATTAGCCGATACGATCGGTGACCTGCGTACCCAAACGAATATTCTCGCCAATGATGATGCAGCCTTGCAGGGAGTGATGAGCGGTGTGAATGGCTTGTCCGGTCTGTTCACGACCGCCACCGGTGTCATGGGGATTTTCGCCTCGGAAAACGAGGATCTGATAAAGATACAAACCCGTGTGCAGAGCGTTATGGCCGTCACTATGGGGCTGCAGCAAGTCATGAATACCCTGAACAAGGACTCCGCTTTCCGGCTGGTCACCGTTGTCAAGATGAAAAAGCTGCTGACGGCGGCCAATACAAAGTTGGCCGTGTCATTGGGCATCTCCAATGCGGCTGCCACCGCTTTGATGGCCACCCTTACGCTGGGGCTTTCCGCCGTTATAACGGGGCTTATCGTGCTTTGGGATAAATACAGCGATGCTCAGGAGGCAGCGGCGGAAAAGGCCAAAGAACGGGTTAAAATAGAAAGTGACGGGCGTTCCCAAATGATCAAAACCCGCTTTGAGATAGAGAATACCACGAAAAGCCTGAAAGACTTTACCGGTAGCAAGGAGCAGGAAAAGGCCAAAGTTGAGGAGTTGAACCGGAAATACGGCGAGAGCTTCGGATATTACAATACCGTTGCCGAGTGGTATGATGTGCTGATCCAAAAGAGTGATGACTATATCCAAATGCTTTTCCTGCAGGCGAAAGCCCAAAGTCTTGTTAACAAGGCCGTGGAAGCGGACGAAACGGTGAACGAGGTAAAAGCCACTCCTGAATCCGATGTCGAGGGTTCGATGGGCTGGTTCTCTAAAATGGGGCTTTATATGGCTCAAAGCGAGTCTTACGGTCAGATTGACGCTCAGGCGTTGATAGAGAAACATAATAAGGAGGCCAAGGATGCAGCCGTAAAAGCCGCCGAGGAGCAGCGGGACGCTTATTTGGAGGAAGCAAAGAAGCTGCAGGAGGAATATGCCGAGCTGGGAAAGAAATCCGGTATCGGCGGGTTCGTGGCTCCTGAGAACAACAAGGATAAAGCGAAACCGGCCAACAACCTTGCCGAGTTAGAACTGAAAGCCCGTCAAAAGATAGAGGATCAGCGTATCGCCATCTTGAAAGAGGGATATGACAAGGAGCGTGAGGAGGCATCGTTGAACTTTGAGCGGGAGAAAGAGCGTATCAACCGTGAGGAGCAACAGCGCATTGAACTTTATAACAAGCTGAAAGCCGCCGGGGAAAAAGTTACTCCTGAGCAGCTTGCCAATATCTCGGCACAGGCCGCAACCCAGCGTATACAGGCTGCACAGATATATGATGCCACCGTTGCAGAGATTGACGGTAAGGAGAAAAAGGATAACGAGGAGAAAAAGAAGAAACAGCAGGAAACCCTGCAGGAACTTCTGACTAAATATCGTGACTATGAGGCACAGCGTGCGGCTATAAAGAAACAAGGTGATGATGATATCGCTAAATTGGAGGCGGAGCGGACTGAGGCAAACTCGGCGGAGATTGACCGGGCGATAGCCGTCGCAAGAGAAAAGGTAAAACAAGGCATCCAATCAGTGAATGATGCGGAGGCTGACAGTATCTCAAAGGACAATGATTTCTTTAAAAAGCTCTTTGGGGATTATTCTTCCATGTCTTTCGACTCACTGCAGAAACTTATCTCACAGGCGAAGCAGTTGCGTGCATATTTATCCGGCAAGGGAGATGCGAAAGGTATCACGTTCATCTCTCCGGATCAACTGAAAAACATAGAGAAAAGTCCGGCAGAACTTGAAAAGCTGAAAAAAGCCCTTGATAAATTGCTCGATACCGGCAAGGGAGGCAATAATAAGTGGGAGAACATCTTCAAGACATTTGAGAAAGGCTTTGCCGAACTCAAAGGTGCGAAAGGAGCCAAAGAGGTGTCCGGCGCAATCGGTACGATCAGCGGGGCAGCGTCCGAGGCGGCTGGTGAACTTGCCAATATGTTTGACCAGATGGGTGACAACGAGGTTGCCGATGCCCTGAACGGTATGCAGCAGGTGATGGGGGCGGTTTCCAATATCGGACAAGGTTTCGCCAAGGGTGGCTTGATCGGTGGCATCGGTGCGGCTATCGGTGAGGCCGCAAATTTCCTGACCTCGGCCTTTGCTGCGGAAGCCCGCCACAAGGAGGCTCTAAAAGAGATTGAAAAGGCAAAGCTCGATTTCCAGCGGCAATACAACCTCTTACTGCTGGAGCAGAACCTTTTGCTCGAAAAGGCGGAGAACATATTCGGGGAGCGTCAGGTAGCAAAGGCCGCTAATGCGATAGAGGTCTATCGTGATGCCCTCTCGCAATTCAAGGAAGAACTGGCCGGTGACGCTCCCACCATGAACTGGATAGAGCGCATGACGGGTGATTTTGCCGGAACCTACCGCAAACGGCTGGAGAACTATCAGAAAGGTTTTGGCGGGTTGAACGATGCGCAGATCGTTACGGGACATAAAAAAACGGGATTGTTCGGCTGGGGAAAAGGAAAGGATGTTTATAGCGGGATCCTTGATGTTTACCCTGAACTGATAAAGGCCAACGGCGAGCTGGATACGGAGATGCTCCAAGTCATTCTCGATACCCGTAAGATGAGCGATGAAACCCGGAACTATCTTGAGAACCTGATCGACCTGAAAGATGCGATGGACGAGGCGGAACAGGCTTTGGAGGATTATCTGCAGGAAACGTTCGGGAGCCTCGGTCAGGGAATGCTCGACTCCATCACTTCCGCCATCAAGGGAAGCGGCACGGCATTGGAGAATTTTGCGGATCAGGCCGCTTCCGTGCTGGAGAACCTCGGAGAGCAGATCGCATATTCCCTGTTCTTTGCCGATAAGTTCGATGACCTGCAGAAAAAGTTAAAGGCGGTATATGGAAGCGGTAAAAGTGAGGAACAGATTGCGGGTGATGCCATGCACCTGATTGATAGCTTTTATGACAATATCGGGAATAACGTTGATGCGGCTCAATCGTGGATGGAAGCGTGGAAAGACAAGGCCGCCGCTATGGGGTATGATCTTTGGAAAAACGATGAGGAAAAGACTACCACCCAAAGCGGGCGTGCCGGTGCTTTCCAAACCCTCACACAGGATCAGGGTACAAAGCTGGAGGGATTGATGACCTCCCTGCAGATGCACGATGCCTCCATCGATGAGAACGTGGAGAATATATCAGAGGGCATAGGCGGAGCATTGGAAACGATCGATAAGATAAAGACGAACACCGATGCCTTGCCAAAGATATACGATGAGATAAGGGATATCAAACAAAACGGTTTAAAGATGAAATGACAATGGATATTTTAAAAGGCTTGTTACTGATAAACGGGGTTGATGTCTTTGTGGATTATGGGGCATTCCTCGCAGAGGAGAAAGCGGGTGATACCAAGAATTACTCCGCCCTGCTGAAACCGCCATCGGCAAAGCCGCACACGGCTGTGTCATTCCGGGAAAAAGACGGGGAGAAACTGCCTGATGCGCTTTTACCCGCATGGGAGGCTCGTGATGTCACCCTGCAATTTGCGATCATAGCGGCAGACCGGGCGCAATTCCTGTCCCGTTATTCGTCATTCCTGAAATTTCTCAAGGCCGGTAATAAGGGATGGTTGACCATCAACCCTCCGGAGCTTGGCAGGAGTTACCGGATGTACTACAAGGATTGCACGGATTACACCCAGCTGACCGATTTCGGGGGTGAGGTCATCGCAAAATTCAGCGTGAAATTTCGGGAACCGGTTCCCTCGTTATAGTATTCAAACATTATTCAAACAGCGTTCAAAATGGAGCTTAAAATATACAACCAGCAAGGGGTGTTCAAGACTGCGGTATCGCCGTCAGACTCCGACCGCCACGTAAAGGAAGTGATGAATGACAATATCCTGAATTTGTCGTTTACCCTTTACGAGTACGTGGAACTGGGCGTGAATGATTACGTGGATTTTGAGGGTGAACGCTTCACGCTGCTGGAGGATTACAAGCCGGAGCAGAAATCCACCGTTGAGTATGCCTACAGCTGCAAGTTCTACGGTATAGAGAGTGAGCTTAAAAAGGCCAAAGTCCTCAAGATGGTGGACGGTGACGATGAGCTTTCCTTTTCCTATGATGCCACGGCTGCCGAACACCTGCAGCTGATATGTGACAATATAAACCGTATCAAGGGGACGAAAAATTGGGTTATCGGCGAGGTGGTGTCCTCCGCTAATGTAAACATAGAGTATGATAAGATATTTTGTTTCGATGCCCTTTCGGAAATAGCCAAGAATTTCAATACCGAATGGTGGATCGAGGGAACCACTATCAATCTGAGCCGTTGTGAACACGGCACTCCCGTATCTTTGGGGTACGGAAAGGGGCTGCTCAGGCTTTCCCGTGTGGAGAATGATACGGTTCCTTTCTTTACCCGGTTGTATCCTCTTGGCAGTACCCGTAATATCGTGGCCTCTGATTACGGTCACCGCCGCCTGCAGCTTCCGGGTGGTGTCCGTTACGTGGAAAGGAATATCCATCTTGGAATCGTGGAGCAGGCGGAGGAGGAGGCCTTTGCGTACATATTCCCGAAACGAATCGGTACTGTTACCGGTGTCAGGACGGAAGAGGCCACAGGTGAGGACGGCAATGCGTTCACTATATATTATTTTACTGATGAGGGGTTGAATTTCGATCCGAACACGTATGAGATCGAGGGGCTTGTTAAACAGGTGTCGTTTCAAGGCGGGGAGTTGAACGGGCGTGATTTTGAGGTGAATTTCAACTCCGAGACAAAGGAGTTCGAGATTATCACGCAATTCCCGTATGAGAACCAGCAGCTACCGGGCGGCCTGCTGATCCCGAAGCCGGGTGACGAGTATATCCTTTGGAACATACGGATGCCTAAAGAGTATTATCCGCTGGCGGAAAAAGAATTCGAGGAGGCCGTTCAGAAGCATATCGAGTCGATAAGCATTGATACGTCAGTCTATAAGGCTCCAACCGATTACATCTATTTGGATGAGAACCATATCGATTTGAAATTGGGGCGGCGTGTCCTTTTGGAGAATGAGATTTATTTCCCCACCGGCACTCACGAGAGCCGTGTGACCAAGATCTCCCGCCGGGTGAATAATACCACAGATATGGATATTGAATGCACGTATGCGGTTGATTACGGGCGTATCAATCAGATCGAGAGTAATATCGTGGATATTCAGGCAGCCTATAAGGAACAGCTGAATAAGGACGTGCTGACCGTATTGAAAAGCTGGGACAGTATTGATCCCACCGAGTATAACGTCCTTTCCGCCGTCCGGACAATACGCACGATCGCAAATTCCTTGAGCAAGCTGGAAAAAGAAACGGCAGACAAATACCTCAGAAAGGACATACCCGACACGGCGAAAGAGCTTGAAACCTTTTTGAAGGGGATAAAGGTTATCGGCGAGGCTCTTGTTGAAAGCCTTACGGTAGAGAAAGACTCCACTTTCAAAGGTCTGCTTTCCTCCGAGGTCTTTACTTCGGGTTTCCCCGGCGGAACCGGATGGGCATTGTTTTGGAAAGAGGTGCTTAATGCCGCAGGAGTAAAGGAAAAGAAAGCCGTCATGGAGCTGGACGAGATGACCGTCCGTGGGGTTATGCGAGTGTATGAATTTGTCATCTCACAACTGATGGGTGAGAACGGAACCCGTCTGACAACTGACATGATGCGTGTCGATCACATCGATGCGGGCACAAAGACAATCTATCTCGATACGGAGAAAGGAGTCCTTTACAACCCTTTCCGTCCGGGTGATATCCTGATGGTTCAGCGTTTTTCCGTGGATGGTATCATCAAGCAGTACGAACTGCAGGTGGTCACTGCCAAAGTCGGTGATACCTCCAAAGGAGAGGAACGGCTCGATAGCATCACCTATAAGAATTTTGTAGGCGATGAGGGTAGTGTTGTTTTTCGTGACGTGCTTACCCGTGTGGACTCCGCCACCAATTCAGACCGCAAAGGGGTTATCAAACAAACCAGCGTTGAGGAGGGCAGTCCGTATCTTGATGTCCTGTACGGGATGAAAACGGATCCTGACAACGCCGTGCGTCTCCGGCTTGGACGTCTGGCCGGTATTATTACCTATTGGTGGGGGCAGCTGCAGGGATATGGTCTGTATTCCAACAACGCCTATCTGCTGGGTGATTTCCGTCTGCGTACCGGTGAGGATGTCCGGACGAAATTCGAGATAATGGAGGGTATGCTGCAAAGTGCCATGCAGAGCGTTGTCAACACGATGACCGAGGAGGATAACTTTTTGAAAAACGCCAGCTTTCAGGATGACATGGCTTATTGGGAGCGTGAGAGTGATATGGCTTTATTTGATATCGGAGGGCAGCTGCTTGATTTAGGCGTGAATTTCTATTCCGAGAAAAACAAGGTGGCCGATATTGACTCTTTCGATGGCCGTTTCATGCTCCGGATCAAACGGAGTCACATTCGCCAGCTGAATGCGGATATCACCAAGCCGGAAGATGGCAGCGTCATATTTCTAACCTTGAAATATCATTGCGCCGAGGAGGGGAGCCTGACTGCCGGTTTCAGTGGATCCGCTCCCTATGTGGAGCAGGTTATTCCGGCTGGTGAGGGCTTTGATATACTGGAGATATCAGGAGTATGGAACGGAACCGGTGATTTTCTCCTGAAATTTACCGGTGACTTGTATATCGAGCAGCTAACCCTGACCAATCATCCGTTAGAGGATTATAAAAAAGAGGTCAGTACCAAGTTCGAGCAGACCGCCGAGCATATTCTTGCCGTGGCCGAGGAGGTGAATAAGATAGACCATACCATCAAGACCGCCGGTTGGATCACCACGGCAGACGGTAACAAGCTGTGGGCTACCATTACCGAGGTGGACAGTCTTGGCAATCGTGTCACCACGCACGAGAGCAGCTTTCACGTGACGGCGCAGCAGATCAATGCTATCGTGAGCCGTATCGATAAGGCGGAGGATGATTTGGGAATCATAGACCATACCATCAAGACCGCCGGTTGGATCACCACGGCAGACGGCAACAAGCTATGGGCTACCATTGACCGGGTGGATGTCCTTGGCAATCGTGTCACCACGCACGAGAGCAGCTTTCACGTGACGGCACAACAAATCAATGCCATTGTTAGCCGGGTGGATACGATAGACGGAACCATCAGCAAGGCTGGGTGGATTACTACTGCAGACGGCAATAAGTTATGGGCGAGCAAGACGCTTGAGGATGGTGGTGCCATTGTTTCCTATATCAACCAAGCGGCGGACTCCGTGACAATAAACGCCAAGCATATCAAGCTGGAGGGGCTTGTAACTGCGAATGGCAACGTACAATTCACCACGGATGGAAAGATAATCGCCAAGAACGGCGAGTTCAGCGGAACGGTTGTCGGTGTGTCGGGTTCCTTCAAATCCTTAAACTGCGTGAATAATGACGGGGATATTGTCGGAGGCATCTCCTTTGGCAGTGGTGGAAAGATGTGGTTTAACGGTGACCTGTATCATCAGGGCTATGACTATGACAAAAAGCGTTCTTTCCGTTTCTATACCTCTGATGTTTGGTGTCGTGGTAATTTCGGGGCAAGGCAACGCAATACGCTGGTGGTATATGGCAGCTATGGTTACTATTACGTGAATGGTTTGGAGACGGAAACCGGTAAGGTATATGTCTCTTTGTCTTCTGCCACGTCATCCAATAACGAGACCTATTATACTATCCCGTTGTATGGCTCCTCCGGAGATGCTTCTGGTTTTCCGGTTGATTTGGTGATTATAAAAGTTTCAGGAACGTACCGGTATTTGTTGAGCGGGATGAAAAGTCAACGGGTAACGGTGATGAATGCCAATAACCAAAATAGTGAGGTGTATATCTATTCGAACGGTAATAAGGTAAAATGGCCGGGCGGTACTATCGCCGATTGTAGGAATATAGAGGATTTTATGAGTCCTGTGCCAGCGTCTAATTTATTGGGTAGAGGCTGGATAGTAGGTTCAATGAATGATAATGATTGGTAACGATAAAAAGGAGGTATTTATGAAAGTGAATTTGAATGTTCCCTTTATGAATTATAAGGGGTTGGTGATCACGAAAAAAGTAGAGGGTACGGATGTGGAACAGGAGCAGTTGATGAAAGATGTCATTGCTCCGATCCTATTCAGTGGGGAGTGGAGAGATGAGAGGGTGAATGCTTTGAGCGGTGACGAGAAAATCCGTGCTTACAGCTTGAGCCTTAAAATCTATCAATCCACCGGAAATATTGAAATCTCGGCGGAGGAGGCTCTAATGATAAAAGAGGCCGCATTGGTTTTGAATCCCGGCGGTTACGCACAAATTGTCAAATTGATAGACGGATAAGTTATGGTACTGACAGAAGCACAATTGCAGGAAATCGCCAAACGTGTGCGTGCGATCATCCGAGCCGAATCCAAAGGCGTGGGTGATCTACCGGTGGCCACCTCGTTGGACGGGCTTCTCTCGCTTCCGGCCTTGCGCTTTAACGGTGGCGTGCCGGAAGTAGTAGAGGCTCCTATCTCCAAATTGCAGGACGTGGCATTGGATGCGGTCAGCGGGGCAACGAAAGCCGCCAATGAAGCCGCAGCAAAAGCCAACACGTCTGCAGGTAATGCGGATAAGGCAACCACAGCGGCCAATAATGCTGCCAAAAGTGCCAATGATGCCGCCGGTACTGCCGGAGCAGCTACCGAAGCGGCAAAGAAAGCCACGGAATCGGCCAACGGAGCTGCCTCCAATGCCACAAATGCCGCCACGAAAGCGTCCTCCGCAGCTGATACGGCGAATAAGGAGGCCAGCTCTGTAAATGCGGCCAAATCGGAAGCCCTTGCCGCTGCCGCCCGTGCGAGTAGTACGGCCACCACAGCAGAGGCCGAAATCGAGAAGATGAAGCAGCTGCAGGAATCCATATCGGGTGCAGCTTCATTGGCTCCTACGAGGATGGAACTGACCTACACGAAACGCATCACCCAGCGTAATCCTTACGTTCAGCGTATCGTTGCCAAGATGTTCCCCTCGTACTCCCTGCAGAATGTTTTGTTCTTGGGTGATGACGTGGCCGTGAGCGTGGATCCCGCCGGTGTTGTAACCCCGTTGAAAATCGGAACGAGCCGGATTCACGTGATCCCGACACAGGCCACCCACTTGTACAAGACCATAAACGTGACGGTTCAGGCTCCGTCCGTCCGCCTTACCGGAGGCGGTAAAATCCGGATTGACAGTAAAGGCAGAATACGTTTAACTTAAAAACTTGATAAATATGACAAGCGATCAGGAAACCCGTGTGTTAGCGATGCTTTCGGCTTTTGAAGCCGGAAAGAAGATTAGCGAACTCGATACTGCCTCCGGCAGCGTGAGCGATATGCGCATCGAGGTGCTGGACACGGACGGAGAGTCCAAAGTTATGAATTTGTCCGAGGCGGTTACCACCGCCGCAAACGCCGTTTGTGGACGTTATTGGAATGAATCGAATTCCACGTACCGGGCTGCCGGTTATCACGGCAGCCTCGATATGCTCCGCAAGCTGCCAGAGCTGTTGGGACTTGGTTGTTACCTCGTTCAGGATGACCGTACCCGGCGCAAGCTGGATCCCACGAACCACTACCGTTTCGAGGACGGTACACCGGCGAAGCTGGACGGCACGATGGGACAGTATATGTGGTGTTGGAATATTGGTTTTTATTTTGCCGAGTGGAAAGTGGGTAATTTGAAATATTATGCCGTTTCCCTTTCTCCCATCAAAGGCAAACAGTGCGTGTATATTCCCGCCGGTGGCCTTTCCGCCCTCGGTGGTGGCGTGATGGACAGGACGAACAATATCCTTTGTTCGGTTGTGAGTGATGCCGCCCAATATCGTGGTGGAAACAATGATGCAAGCCGGGACGGGACTTACCGCACGCAGTTGGGGATGGTTGCAACCAATATGCAGTACCGTAATTTTTCAACTTATGCCCGCAAGCGTGGCGAGGGTTGGGATGCCAACTGGTACGTGGCTCAGGCGGTGGTTGAAATTCTTTTCATGATCATATTCGGAACCCGCAATATGCAGGAGGCCGTGATTGCTGAAAAGGACAGCAACGGTTTGTATCAGGGTGGCCTCGGATCCGGAACCACCAATATGCCGAATTGGGATCAGTGGGGTTATTACCCGGTTGTTCCGACCTCTGCCGGTATCGAGCTGGGTGACGGTTGCGGTGAAACCACGTTTAACGTGCTAAAGGAGGACGGCTCGTTGCATTATGCAGCAAAGGTTCCGGTGTTCTTCGGCCTGAAACATCCTTTCGGTCATATTTGGAAGATTGTCCGGGGGCTTATCGATAACGTGGGTGATGAGAAATCTGAGGTCTATGTTGCCCCGTCCCTTTATGCCGGTTATGATGACAATTCGATTTCCGGCCTTATCAAGGTTTGCGAGGTTCCGAGAACCAGCGGTTATATCAAACAGAAAAGTTACTACTTGCTTTGCGCCATGCCGACCGAAATCGGAGCGACCGCCTCGACTTATTTCTGTGACTATTTTTGGGAGAATTCAGCATCATCCAAAGGGCTTCGTGTCCGCCTCTCCGGTGCTCACGCTCGCAATGGCACGTATGCGGGGGCGTTTGCTGCGAATACGAACGGTGCGGCCTCGTATTCGAATGCGCTTGTGTCCGCTCCCCTCTGCTTTTTCGATGCGGATCCGGTGATGTCGGCTTAAAACGAAAACGGAAAACGGAAAGAGGAAAAGAACGTTCTTTGAAATTTTGTATTGAGAGTTTTGGAAAAGCTGTTCGGCGGGTTTCAGAACTCGCCGTAAGGCGAGTCGATTTTTGTGATTTTTTTGCCGGTTTTGGGTAAATGTATTTAAAAGGCTTATCTTTGCATCGTTAAACCAAGTTTAACAGGTTGTTTTACCCTTAGTGTGACGCAGGCTTCGTGTCCGCCTCTCCGGTGCTAACGCTAACAATGGCACGAATGCAGGGGCGTTTGCTACGAATACGAACAATGCAGCCTCGAATTCGAATGCGAATGTGTCCGCTCCCCTATACTTTGCAGTTAGGAAACGGTTAGATGGGGTGAAAGACCTTGCCACTTGGCAAAAGATGACGAACGCTCAAAAGGACGCTGGTAGGCCGGTAACGGTTCGAACGCTTCCGAGTAAGGCAAAGCAGACACTCAGACACTCAGACACTCAGAACCGCAGAAACAGACCATGAAAAGGTATGGAAATTTGTTTGAACGAGTTGTCGAATATGGCAATCTCGAACAGGCGTTTCACAACGCCGCCCGTCACAAAACTCGCCGAAGCGAAGTAATAGAGTACGGCTCCCATTTGGAGGCGAACCTATTACAGCTCCAGCGTGAACTTATCACCGGTACTTACCGCACCTCCGAGTACAAGACTTTTATCATTTACGAGCCTAAAGAGCGGAAGATATTCAAACTGCCATTCCGTGATCGTGTCGTTCATTGGGCTATCATGCAGGTGATTGAACCGATATGGCTCTCCAATTTCACCCGTGATACCTATTCCTGTATCCGTGGACGTGGTATTCACCCTCTTTTATACAAGCTCCGCCGTGATTTGAAAGCGGATCCGGAGGGAACCCAGTACTGCCTGAAAATCGATGTGCGCAAATTTTATCCGAGTATAGACCACGAGATCATGAAACAGGTAATCCGCCGAAAGCTGAAAGATGCCCGGCTGCTTGCTTTGCTTGACGGTATCGTGGACTCGGCAGAGAACGGAGTGCCTATTGGAAATTATTTATCCCAATTCTTTGCTAACCTTTATTTATCCGAACTGGATCATATCATGAAAGAAGAAATGGGCATCCGGTACTATTACCGCTTTGCCGATGATATTGTCCTACTGGATGGAAACAAGGAGAAACTCCACGGAACCCTCGTGTTTATCAACCACTACTTGAATAATGAACGTGCTTTGAGTATAAAGCCGAATTATCAGGTCTTCCCGGTAGAGAGCAGGGGTGTCAATTACGTGGGATACGTGACGTTCCATGATTATTGCCTCGCCCGCAAGCAGAACAAGAAAAACCTCTGCCGGGAGGTGGCCAAACTACGAAAACGTGGAATGAGCGATGAGGAGATCCGGATAAAGGCATCCAGCCGGTTGGGGTTCATGCAGCATTGCAATAGTATTTATTTATTAAAAACTCTCAATATGAAAACATTCAGTGAAGTAACGAACAGCAGTGGTAATCTCACGGGAGATAAGTACCACATTGATGACATTTTGAACAGGGAAATCCACCTGAAAGGCTTCGAGATAAAAGCCTCCAAGTACAAGGGTGAATGCCTGATCATCCAGTATGACATCTACGAGCAGGTAAAGGACAAGACCGGAGCTTTGCTCACTGATGATGACGGTTCTCCAAAAATGGATTGGGTGGAACATATCACTTTTACCGGTTCGGAGGCTCTTATCAAACAGTTGAAAGATGTGGTGTTGGATGAACCCTGTTCGGCAAAGATTATTAAACAACCAATCGGTGACCGGGGTAAATGCTTTTATAAGATAACCGATCCCGATTAAAATATCGGTGATTATGTACAAAGGGATTTATGCAGAAAAAAAGACTTTTTCAAAGTTCGATAATGAACATTATTTGTGCTATCTGAACGAGCAGCGTGAGGAGTATTCTCCTGAACCGGATGCCCGTTCGGGTGAGGTGACTGAACCGGTGTCCGCTCCCATATTGGGATATGCCTATACAGGAAGTATGGCGGACGGAGGTACTCTGATTGAAGCGAGGGAGGCTACTTATGACGAATTTGTTTCTGGGTTGATCCGCACGAGGTACTCGGCCAGCCGGGTGGAGGCAATCCAGTCAAACCGTATGATAGCCTTTGTCAATCCGGAGCATGAACGGGCATCCGAATTTATTTCCGAGTGGGATGATTTCCAGTCTTACCGGGAACAATGCAAGGAACAAGCTAATGCGCTTATAAACGGATAAATGCCTGTCGGGGGCAGGCAAGAAAAAGCCCCCGGCCTGTAAGTAGTTATCTCACCCACATACTTACACAAAGATGCGACCAACCGCACAGCCGGGGGCTAAATACCCTCTGCTGCGGTTGGTCGCATTTGTATGTTATGTGAGTGAGATGTCGCAAAGATAGTAACATTTAAAGGAATAACAGCAATGAAAACACCTATTTCTTACTACGGAGGCAAGCAAACCCTCCTTAAACATATTCTGCCTCTGATCCCCAAGCATAAACTTTATACAGAGGCTTTCTGCGGCGGTGCTGCAGTATTGTTTGCCAAGCGTCCGGCTGATGGCGAAGTTATAAACGATATCAGCATGGATATAACGAACTTTTATTGGATGGCTAAAGTCTATTATCGTGACCTGAAACAGGAGATTGAGAAGACTTTGCACAGCCGGGATATGCACGCCCATGCCGGACACATATTGCAGTATCCTCAATTCTTTCAGCCGGTGCAACGTGCATGGGCTGTTTGGGCGTTATGTAAAATGTCCTTTGCCAGCATGATGGATGGTTCGTTCGGTTATGACTTTGGTGGCGGAATGCCGAAGAAACTGCGTAATGCAAAGGATGAGTTTACCGAATGGTTATGCGCCCGGCTTGACAACGTGACCATAGAGAACCGGGATGCGCTGGATGTCATCTCCACTTATGACTCGCCCGATACGTTTCATTTTGTGGATCCACCTTATATCAATAGCGATTGTGGTCATTACGAGGGTACGTTTGATGAGTATTGCATGGAGAAGCTCCTGCAGCTTTTGGAGCAGGTGAAAGGTAAGTTCATGCTGACAATGTTTCCCCTGCCAATGATAGAGGAATACGCAAACAAAAACGGATGGATAATCCACCGGGTAGAAAGAACCATCAGCGCATCAAAGACGAGCCGAAGAAAGCAGGAGGAGTGGATGGTATGCAATTATGAAGAACACCCGCAGCGAACTTTGTTTGATTACAAAGATTGCGGCGTTGTCGATACAACAGATGCCTCCTAAATACTATGTAAAGATAGTCATTCCTAATGAATTGCACAAATATTTGAATGTGCTTTTTGCGTGAAAATGCTATAAATTTAAAGGCTTTCAAACGCCATTCAAATGACGTTTGAAAGCCTTTTTATATCGTGTGTGTGCGATATTTTTTTCACATTTCGTTTTATACCCTGATTATCGCATTTCGTTTTTTATACCGCTCGCATTTCGTTTTGCCGATTATATTTTTCTATTATGTTTTATAATAGAATTAGGTAGCATGTATGCTCAAGATCTTATAATTCCTCAATGGAAAATAGTAGATAATGTGTATTATGATGTAGAAGATGTCCCATTATTTAAACCCTTGTCGGATGGCTCTTTGAGTGTTTATTGGTTGTCTCCTATAAATAGTGTTGTTAGCCCCAATGTTGAATTTGATGGTGGAATGAACGCATTCAGATGTTATACGGACAGTGTGTATTTTCATTATTGGGAATCGGATTGTCAAGGGCGAGAAATAAACAGTTGGCCATATTATACAATCTTGTTTGATTCTAAATTGCATATTTTATCTGTTAATATAGTTCTTGGAATATATGCAAGGAAAGAGTGGGGTTTTGATAATCTTCTAAAAAAAAATGGGAATTATACGCATTAGTACCTAACCATGTTTTTGCTAACAAAGTAGTATAAATGCGTAGTTATTCATTTACAAAGTTTAATTATTCATAGACTATAAACTTTGTAAATATGAACTCCAAATTAGCAAAACGTATTCAAGAAATGTTCCGTGTTTCAGAAGTAATCACGGTCAATGAAGAAGCAATTACCCCAATATACAAAGTAAGGGAAAATGCGGAGAAATTTTCAATCAAAGAAGATGAATTAAAAGAGTATCTTGAGAAATTCGCTCCTTCAGATTGTCAAGCGTGTATTCCCATAATTCTTCAGAAAATATACCGCCCTACGGAAGAAGATAACCGAAAAGACGAGATATTGAGATTATCATCATTGAGATAACCCTTTTATTCAAAAAAAATGGAAAACAAAATTGTACATACCACAAATTATGGTAAATGCATATTTAAGCATTTAGACATAAAATGCACCCAACGCTTAAAGTGCAATGGAAATATGAAAGTTGGTTGCCCACTTTCGGAAATTGCCAATGTAAAACCCAAAACATCAAAAATTACTTCTGATTGAGTTTTCGTTCAATGGCATCAAGTTTATCTAATATCTCCTTGCCATACTTAATCAATGTTGCAGGAACATTTTCAAGTGTAGTAACACCTATTGGATAACCACAACCCTTACATTGAATAGACATAAAGGCATAAGGAGTATTTTCAACATTAATATCTTGAAGTTGAAATTTGCTGCAACCGCATTTAGGACATAATTGAGTCATATTATATACTTCTAATTCATTATCTCTGCAAAGATACGGATAATTTTTGTAACTTTGCATTGTCTTTCGAGACAAACATTTGAAAATTACAGAGAAAGTGCCTCACTTCTTGTGAAATCGCCAAATCTCACCAAAGGATATGCGAGGCACGGAGACAGCTCATATACGTGGGCTGCCTATCCGTGCGTGTATCCAGGCGTTTGGCGATGCCTACAAGAGTGCGTGGAAGGTAGCCCACTTTCTA
>OIWT01000509.1_pt1 | contig 53683 bp, 32 predicted proteins | sample 1587701 | NCBI WGS metagenome assembly OIWT01 (sample SAMEA3888904, study PRJEB22519) | human gut metagenome | biome: human gut; feature: human-associated habitat; material: faeces | place: Denmark | collected 2009
TGAAATTGTAAGTGCACCAGAAGGTTATGAAAGTTTAATAGGAACAAGGTATACATCCATAGAAAAGGCTGTAAAAGCATCACCTTCAGTAGCAACTATTAAAGTAATAGCTGATACTGAAAATGAGCCAACAGCGACTATAGATAAAGATATAACTTTAGATTTAAATGGAAAAACAGTAAAAGGAAATAATAAAATAATTGTAGTTAAAAATAATCTTAATATTATAAACAATGTAGGACAAGTTGCTACAATATTAAGTGAAGAACAAGAAGCAGTAGAAGTAGTAAGTGGAGGAAATTTCACATTAGGAAAAAATGACAACTACGTAAATTGTGAAAATTTAATTATAGAAGGAAAACAAAATGGAGTAGTAAATAATGGAATATTTAATTTTTATGATGGTCAAATAAAAGGGATTGTTGCTATAAATGGAAAAGTAAATGATACTCCATATCTGAATAATACAATAGTAACAAATGTTGGAGAAAAACAAAAAGCAACATTAAGCGTCATGGAAGATGCAGAAGCAGCAATAGGAAATAAACCATTTAGCCTATTAGAAGATGCTATAAATTATGCAAACGTTCAAATAGGAGAAGATAATAGTCAAGTAAAGATTACAGTATTAAAAGATTTAATAAAAAATAATTATATAACAATAGAAGAAGAAAAAAATATATTATTAGATTTAAATAATTGTACAATTACATTAAAAACAAATAAATCTAATGCTATTACAAATATAGGAACATTAGAAATAACAGATAATAGTGAAGAAAAAATGGGTACAATAGTATCTACAAATTCATTATCAACAGTTTCTAACTCGAAAAATTTAAAAATAACAGGAGGAAAAATTGTATCAGACTTAGCAGGAATAAGAATGTATGGAGGAACATTTGAGTTAGCAGGTGGAAACATAGAAGTTGTAAGGGAGAATGCATCATTTGATGAGTATTATTATGGTGTATATAATCCAAGAGGAACTGTAAAGATAACAAGTGGAACAATAGTTGCAGACACTGTAAATACATCAACTAATACAGGGTATGGAATATATAATGAAGAAGATGGTGAATTACAAATAGACGGAGGCGAAATTAGTGCTAGTTGTAATGCTGTAATGAATGAAGGAAAATGTACAGTAAATGGGGGAATTATATATAAGAATCCAAAAAATAAGTACAATAGAACATTTAACAACACAGGAACAACAATAATGAATGGAGGAAGAATAATTGCTCAAAAAATAGAAGCAGAATCAGTATTAAATACTGGAAACTTTACTATAAATAATGGAGAGACATATGGAATATATAATGTTACAGGAGGAAAGCTAGTTGTTAATGGTGGAAATTTAAATAATTCAGATATATTTTCAAAACAATATGCAATATATAATGAAGAAAGTGGAAAAGAAAATGAAAAAGCAATAATTGAAATAAATGGAGGAAATTTAGAAAAAGTATATAGCGAAGGACAAGCAACTATTACAGGTGGAACATTTAAATACATATATAATGGGAAAAGAACAACATATTTGTCTGATGGAAATGGAAGCAAAGAAGTAACGATAGAAGGAATAATGAAAATAACTGGAGGAAATGTAAACACCACAGGAAGTATGGGAATACAAAATGTAGGTCAAATGAGCATAAAGAATTTTTCAGTAATAATTAATAATTCTACAGATTATGATGTAGAGGCAGTTTATAATGTTGGACAGTTAAATATAGAAAATACAACAATAAGTGCTATTCAAAGATATTATAAAGCTGGTTATGCAAAAACTATAGGAATTTATAATATGGGAAATATAATTATAAATGGGATGACACTTAATGTAAGTGTATATAGTAGTTATTCAAACGATGCTTATGGAATAAGAAATAGTGGAAGTAATACAAACCTTAAAATATTAAGTGGAAAAATAAGTGCAACTTCAAGAACAAGTTACAGTGGATACAAAGGAACACCTTATGGTATATATAATGAAAACAATGCGATTGTTGAAGTAGGAAATAAGGACGGAATAATAAATAATGATATTATAGATATTTCAACGTCACAATACGGAGTATATAATAATAAAGGAAAGTTTAGATTTTATGATGGAACATTAAAAGGAAAGGTAGCAATTTCAGGAGAAATAGATGATATAGAAGAAAATTCTCAAATAACAACTAAAGAAGAAAATTCAATACAAACATCAAATTTAGTAAAAGATGTAAAAATAGCAAAAATAGGAGATGTTGAATATTCAACAATAAAAGAAGCTATACAAAATTGTCCAGATTTACAAAAAACAACAATTCAATTAATATATAAAGATATTTATGAAGTAAGTGAAGAAGGTATAATTATACCAGAAAATAAAGATATAGTTTTAGATATGAATGGAAATAATATTTTCTGTAATAAAAAAATAGATAATAAAGGAACTTTTGAAATTATGGACAGCAGTAGTGGAGGTAAATGTTTTGCCGAAGTAATAAATAGTGGTAATTTAAAATTAGGGAATATTATTTTATATAAAGACCAAGCATATAGAGGAAATTATAAAATATTAGAAAATAATGGAACTTTAGATGTGCAAGGAGCAAATATAGATGGATATATAATTAATAATGAAAATGCAACTGTTAATATGAATGATGGACTAATAAGTGCAGTAACTTATGGAATACAAAATATGGGAAATTTGAATGTAACAGGTGGAAAAATAGAAGCTAAAACAAATCATATAGCCAATAATAATTATTATGGAGTGTATAATCAAAGTGGAAATTTGAATGTAACTGGAGGAGTTATAGAAGCTAAACATTCAGTATATAATAATGCTGGTAAAGTTACAATAAAAGATGGAACTTTAAAAACATCAAAATATGGTATATATAATACAAATGCAGGAACTGTAGAAATGAATGGAGGAAGTATAAAAAATAGTACATATCCTGACGAAGAAATATATGGAATATATAACGAAAAAAATGGTGTAGTAAAATTAGAAAACGGAGAAATTTCATTAACTTCAATAAAAACTATAGTAAAATATGCATATGGAATATATACTGCAGTTACAGCTAAAACTGATATTATAGGAGGAACTGTAAATGTAGATGGAACAAAAAACAATGCATATGGAGTATATAACTTAGGAACAACTGTATTAGGTAAAAAAGGTGAAGGGGTAAACAAAGAAAATCCATCAATAATAGGATATAATTATGCAACATACAATAGTAAAACAGGAACAATTAAATTTTTTGATGGAGTAATAAAAAGTCCAAATAACTTAATATATGGTTCTATTACTCAAATAGAAGAAAGCTCAGAAATGATTACAAGTACAGATGAGAAAAATCGCAAACAAGCATATTTAGATTTAATTCCATTATTACAAATAGAAGATACACAGTATTATACACTAGAAGAAGCTTTAGAAAGTATTAGTGTTAATAATGAACAACCTGTTACAATGAAATTATTAAGAAATGTTAATTATTTATCTACAAGTGAAAGAAAAGTAATACAAAATAGAAATGTTATATTAGATTTAAATGGTTATACAATATCAACACAATTAAGTGATATTATTACAAATAAAGGAAAATTAAAAATAATAGATCAAAGTTCTAGTAAAACAGGAAAAATAACTAATACAATATCAGGAACTTATAGTAATTATATTAATATAATTAAAAATCAAGGTACACTTGAAATAGATGGAATAGAAATAAAAGGAGAAGGATACACATATAATATTTATAATGAAAATGGAGCAACAGCTACAATAAAAAATACCAATATTGATGCTATTAAAAATATTGGAACAGTAAATATGGTTGGAGGAAAAGCAAATAGCATAATAAATGATGGACAATTGACACTTGAAAATGGAGAATGTAAAAATATACAAAACAATGAAAATTCAACAGCCAATATAATAGAAATAATTATTAAAAATGATACAGAAATTAATAATTATGGAAATTTAAATTTAAATAGAACTAAAAGAGAAGAAGATTCAAATAAAGTATTAAATGTGTATAATCGAAAAGCAGCAGAAGTAGTAGCTGAAAATGTGTATATAAATACAATAACAAATTATGGTAAGTTTAAATTATTGTCTGGGCAATGTATTAATATAAATAACGAAAAAGATTATAATTCAAGAGGGAAAATAGAGATTATTGGAGGAATAGCATATAATATAAATAATATGGCAGATTTGACTTTAGGTGAAAAAGATGGAACAGTAAATGTTGAAACACCAATAATTCAAAATTATTTTGAAAATAAAGGTATATTTAATTTTTATGATGGAACTATCATTGGTAGTTCAGGTTTATATGATGTTATTCAAGGAAATGTAGCAGATGTTGAAGAAGGATATGGAATAGTAAAAGAAAAAATTGATCAAAGTATGTCAAAAGTATATTTAACAAAACAAGCAGAAGCTATAATAGGAGAACAAGAATATAATACATTGACAGAAGCTATAAACGCAGTTAGTTTACAAAATTCAGAACCAGTAACAATAAAAGTAAATAGAAACATTAGATATTTATCAAATGAGACGAGTAAAATTATAGAAAATAAAAATATCATTTTAGATTTAAATGGTTATCAAATTATAACTCAAATAAGTAATTTTATACAAAATAAGGGAACTTTAAAAATAATAGATAGTAGTCAAGAAAAAACTGGAGAAATATTAAGTCCTATATTAAATCAAGGCGAAAATATTATAAAAAATGAAGGAACTCTAACATTATTGGATGTAAAATTAAAAGTATTGGATTATTATTATAATACAAGTAATAATATTATAGAAAATGAGGGAACATTAATTATAGATGGTAAAACATTATTATATAGTGAAAAAATAGGAATTTATAATAGTACTAGTGGAAATTTAACCATAAATAGTGTAGAAGCAGATGGTGAAGAAAAATTTGTAGAGAACTATGGAACATTTACATTAAATGGAGGAAAATTTAATGAAAATATTGATACAGTAATAGAAAACAAAGGAAAATTTGTAATGGAAGGTGGAGAATTTTCAGATCATCTTGATTATGGTTTAAAAAATTATAATGATGCAAAGATAAATGGAGGAACACTTTGTGCTTGGTATAATGTAATATATAATTATCAAGGAACTACTCAAATATATAAAAATGCAATTATATCAATAGCTAAAAATTCATGGGAATCAGCAGTAGTAAACGAAAGCAACTTTAATATATATGGTGGAAAGATTAAAGGAAAGATAGAAAATAGCAAATCAATTGTAATGGGAAGAGGAATTGTTGAAGGTTACATTAATAATGCAGAAGGAAGTAAAGTATGGATATATGGAGGAGAAATAACTAACAATTCAGGAGAAGCGATAGAAAATAGAGGAAGTCTTACAATAGGAATAAATGATGTTAAAGGACAAGTTAATGTATCGACACCAATAATATGTGGAAGTACATATGGAATTTACAATTATACTTCAACAGCTTCAATAGGATTTTATGATGGAATTATAAAAGGAAAAACAAGACCAATGAATAACACTCCAAAATATATACCTAGCAAATATGAAATTGTATATTCAAATGGAAATACTACAGCTACTTTAAGGTTAAAAGGAAGAACAACCAAAATAGCTTCTATAGAAGGTGTGTATTTCGAATCTTCACAATTAGCAGTAAATTCTGCAAAAACAGGAGATATAGTAAAAATAGAAACAAGTGATGAATTTGTGGATACAATAGTTGTTCCAGAAGGTGTAGAATTAACAATAGACTTAAACGGATATAATTTATTAGCGATAGGAGATAATCCAGCAATACAAAATAATGGAACACTAAGAATAGTAAATAATGGTTCTACAACAGCAAATGTACAAGCAACATTTACAACTGCAATACAAAATAACGGAACATTAATATTAGGTGTAGATGATGGAAATGTACAAAATAATATAAATGTAATAGGAAAAGGCAAGGCAGTAGATGGAAATGGACAAGTTACAATATATGATGGACAAGTAGTAGTAAATTAACAAAAAATTATCATATTATCCAACCTTAATTTTTACAAGATAATAAGATAAAGAGAAAGGAAAAAGCTAAATGAATAAAAAGTTAAAACAAAAAAGAGGTATAACACTAATAAGTTTAGTAGTTACAATAATAGTACTAATAATATTAGCGGGAATAAGTATATTTTTATTGTTTGGAAAATCAGGAATAATAACAAGAGCTAAAAAGGGCCAAGAAATAGTAGATGTATCAACAGCACAAGATAGACTGGAATTAGTAAAATCTGAAATACCATTAAAAGAAATAGAAAATAAAGATAGCACAGTAAATTTAAATAATTACCTAGAAGAATTAAATAAAGATAAAATAAGAAAGATTGTGATGTAACAAACATAGAAAAATTAAACGATATAAATGCTGAAATAACGATAAGTGGAAAATACAAATTCCTAGCAAAAGACGAAGAAAATGGAAATACATATTTTGGAATATATACTATAAAAAACGGAGCTACAGATTATGAAAATATTAAAGTACATAATGCATCAGGAAAATGGAGTAACTTTGCAAATTGGGATTATAAAATGGTAATAATGTTTAACTTAAAGAGTGGAAATTGGTGTGTAGATAATTATGATGGAAACAAACTAAAAGCATACTAATAACAATTTAAAATCAAAATAGCAATTAGATTTTTTATCTAATTGCTATTTTTTGTTGTATATGAAAAAAATATTAGAATTAATAAGAAATATTTAAGTACAAAAGTGCTTGTTCTTTTCTATTATAAATTCTTAAAAACCACGTATTCCCTAAGAAAAAGCATAAAAATAAACTAAATTGTAAAGCAAATGTAATGAAAATATAAAAAATATGAAAAAAATCACAAAAACCAGCATCCGTAAGGAAAAGAAAATAATAAAAAAAGACAAAAAAATACATATATTTACAATAGAATTAAAATCATTATAATTATATGTATAAATAAAAATAAAAGGAGAAGACCAATGAACAAAAGAGCAAGAATTTTAAAAAATGTAATTCTAATTTTAATAATATCAGTAATTTTAACAATAGTAGTAAAAAATAGTGTATACTCATCAAGCTTTGTTTTTAATGTAAATGCAACAAAAACAAAATTAAAGCCAACAGAAGAAACAGAAGTAGTAATGAAAATATCAGATATTGTAGATGTAAATGACTTAGGAATAAATGCACTAGAAGCAGTCCTAGAATATGATACAAATGTGTTAGAAGTTGTAACAGTAAATGACATGGAAGGAAAAAATAATTGGACAATAACATACAATCAAGAAGCAGGAAACTTTTTAGTACATAATATGGCTTCAGGAATAAAAGAGACACAAGAGATAGGAAGAATAAAATTTAAAGTAAAAGATAATGTAGCTAAGAAAACAAAAACTATTATAAAATTCAAAAACGTTAAATCTAATGATGGTAAAAACTTGATGTATGAAGGAGATAAACAAGTAGAATTAATAATAGATTGGGACGAACAAACAAAAACAGAAGATGATAAGAAATTACCAACAATACCAACAATAGATGAAAAGAAAAATGTAGCAAAAGGTTCAATACCACAAACAGGTGAAGAAATAGGTACAGTTATAGTAATGTTGACAATAGGTTTAATTGCAATAATTTCTTACATAAGATACAAAAAAATTAAGTTAAAATAAAGGAGCCTAAAAAAGTGAAAAATAAATTATTAGTTAGTATGTATATATTTATATTAACCATTATAACAACTAATGTATATGCTACAAATATGGAAATGAAATTAAATGAAGAAGAAGTAAAAAATGGAGATACAATATTAATAACTATTAATGTAAAAAATGTAACGCAAGAAAATGGAATAAATGTAATTCAGGGAAAATTAGAATATGATAAAGATGTTTTTGAAAAAGTAGAGAATAAAGATTTTGAAGCTAAAAATAATTGGTCAATTGTATATAATGCAGAAAATACAAATTCAGAAGGAAAATTTATTTTGTTAAATTTGTCAGAAGGAAAAAAAGAAGATGAAGAATTAGCTGAGTTAAAATTGAAAGTTAAAGAAAATGCTAAATCAACAAATACAAGTATAAAATTGACAGAAGTTTGTACTGTAGATGGAGAAAATATTGTAAAAGTAGAAAATAATGAAAAAGAGATAAAAATTAAGGGTAAATTTAGTTTTAAAAATATTTTTACAAATATAAAAAATACAATTTTTAATATATTCAATAGAAAATAAGGAGATAAATATGTATAAAAAGGTAGTTTCAAGTATTATATTAATAATTATGCTATTACAACTATTAGCCAATAGTTGTTTTGCTGTTGTTGTAGAAAGCAATGAACAAATAAATTCTATATCACAAAATGAAGTAGAAAATGCTCTAAGTGAAAGTTCTACAAATACAGAAAATGGTAAAGAAAATATTAATGATATAGGAGAAATTAAACAAGATGATAATGTTAGCAAAATAGAAGAAAATGAGCAAGATAAAAATACTAATGTCACAGTAAATGATAATGAGAAAAATCAAAATACAGAAGAAAAAGAAGAGACAAAGCAAGAAGAGAATAAGAAAATAGACATAGAAGATCAATACATAACTGAAGACGATTTGTTGTATAGCAATAAATATTTAGTAAAAAATGGAGTGGTTTCTAGAATTGACCCTAATACAACGATAGAAGAATTTAAAAAGCAAGTACAAATAGCAAAAGGAAATGAATTAACATTTTATAAAAAAGACGGAGTTACACCTTTAGAAGGAAAAATACTTGGAACAGGAATGATTGTAAAAGGAACAAATGGACAAAACTATACATTAAGTGTAAAAGGAGATGTTACAGGAGAAGGAGAAGCAAACCAAGTAGAATTAACAATGATGATAAGACATGCTATAGAACTACAAGGGTGGGAGCTAAAAAATCTAGATTTAACATCTGCAGATATAAATGGAAATGGAACAGTAGATATAGTAGATATAGATAAAATGATAAAACACATAGTATTTGGTAAATGGGAGTATGACAATACTGTAACACCAAATCCACCTACAATAGAAGTAATAGGAACTGAAGGTAGTGAAGAAGATTTATATACAAGTGAAATAGAAATAAAAATAAAAGAAGATAAAAGTACTAAAAATTCAAAAACAACATATAAAATTTCAGGAGCAAAAGAAAAAGAAGAGACAAGTATAGAAGAAAATGAAACTATAAAAATAAATGAAGATGGAGAATATTTAATAACTGCATATACATATGGAGTTCAAGGAAATAGGTCAAAAGCAAGTAATAGAAAAATAACAGTGAAAAAAGTAGAAACTCCAAAACCAGAAATCTACAATATAAATTATGAGCTAAATGGAGGAGAAAATAATAGCGAGAACCCACTTACATACACATATGGAGAAGAAGTAGAATTAAAAGATGCAACGAAAGATTGCTATACATTTAAAGGATGGTACAAAGAACAAGAGTTAACAAATAAAGTAAGTAAAATAGAAAAAACACAAAAAGGCGATATAACAGTATATGCAAAATGGGAAGCAAACAAATATAATATAAATTATGAGCTAAATGGAGGAGAAAATAATAGCGAGAACCCACTTACATACACATATGGAGAAGAAGTAGAATTAAAAGATGCAACGAAAGATTGCTATACATTTAAAGGATGGTACAAAGAACAAGAGTTAACAAATAAAGTAAGTAAAATAGAAAAAACACAAAAAGGCGATATAACAGTATATGCAAAATGGGAAGCAAACAAATACAATATAAATTATGAGCTAAATGGAGGAAAAAATAATAGTGAAAATCCTATTACATATACATATGGAGAAGAAGTAGAATTAAAAGATGCAACAAGAGTAGGCTATACATTTAAAGGATGGTACAAAGAACAAGAGTTAACAAATGAAGTAAGTAAAATAGAAAAAACACAAAAAGGTGATATAACAGTATATGCAAAGTGGTTAAAAAATGAATACAAATTAATTGTGCATCATTATGCAAAAGGAACGACAAATAAATTAGCAGAAGATGAGATTTTTGTTGGGGAAGAAATAGGACAAGAATATCAAACAAAAAGTTTAATACCAACATTAGACGAACAAGGAAATATAATAGAAACAGACGGAAGAGAATATTTGAATCCATCAAAATACTATGTAGATGGAATAGAAGGAAATGAACAAGGAACATATATTGATGGAACAATAGAAGTAACATATTATTATAGTGTAAAATCATTTAAAATAACAGGAGAAGCAGGCGAAGGTGGAAAAATAGAAAATGCAGATGAGACAGTAAAATATGGAGAAAATTCTACAAAGCAAATTATAATAACTCCAGATCAAAATAAAAAAGTAAAAAATGTTACAGTGAATGGAAGAGCCTTGATAAATTATGAAGAAGATGAAGAAACATTAGTTGTAACTTTACCAATATTTGAAAATGTAACAGAAGATAAAAAAATAGAGGCAACTTTTGAAGATTTAGTAATGGTTGCTGAAATTGTAAGTGCACCAGAAGGTTATGAAAGTTTAATAGGAACAAGGTATACAACTTTAAAAAAGGCTATAAAAGCTGTACCAGAAACAAATAACAACTTTACTATTATAAAAATGTTAGACAATACATTAGAAGGAACAAATAATGTAAAGAATAAATATATAGTTTTAGATTTAAATGGATATGAAGTGAAAAGTGCAACAACTTCAATAATAGTGGAAAGTGGAAGTTTTACAGTAAAGAATTCTGTTGAAAAGCAAGGTAGAATACTTGGAGTAAATGAAAGTGGAATAGAAGTACAATCAAAAGGGACATTTACATTAGGAGAAAATGATGAAGTTGTGAATAAAGAAAATATTATTATCCAAGGAAAAGATTACGGAATAAATACAAAAGGAATATTTAATTTCTATGATGGAAAAATAATAGGAAATAAAGCGATAGAAGGAAATGTAAATGATACACCTATAAGATATGAGACAAATATCACAACAGGAGAAAATAATCAAATAGGAACATTAGAAATTATGGAAGAAGCAGAAGCTTTAGTTTTAGAAAAAACTTTTAAAAAATTAGAAGAAGCAATAGAATATGCAAATACAAAAGTTGGTCAAGATGGAAGTCAAGTAGAAATCTTATTATTAAAAAATATTCAAAAAGAAAATACTGTTAGTATAGATAATAAAAAGAATATATTGTTAAATTTGAATGGGTATTCTTTATATTGTTCAAATACTGAAAAAGGAATAGAAAATAATGGAAAGTTAGAAATAACAAATGAAATAAAAATAAATGGAAATGAAACTGATCAAGGAATATTACAATCATCTAGTAAAAAAGGAATTATAAATGATTTAGAAGGAAACTTAAAGATAAAAAATGTATTAATAGAAGCAAATGAAGGAAATTTACAATTAATATATAATAATGGAAATTTACTAGTAGATGGAGGAACTATACAAAGTGATTATAACTTACCAATATATAATGAACAAGGGGAAATAACAGTAGAGAAAGGTAATATAAAAAATAATAGAAGTAGATATAATAATGAAACTTTGAGCAGTACTATATATAGTAGTTCTCCAAAAAAGGTAATAATAAATGGTGGATATATATATAATAACTGTTCAACATATGGTATGGGTATAGGTATAAACATAATAAATGGAACATTAGAAATAAATGGAGGAACTATTACTAATTCGGATCCAAATAGTAAAAATGGATATAGTATAAAAGCATATAGAAGTAATTTAGAGAATACAGGAAGAGTAATAATAAATGATGGAGAAATAGAAAAACCATTTTATATATATTCATATGATTGTGAAATAAATGGAGGTAATTTTAAAGGAGAAAATTATTACAATTATAATTACATTGTTAACAAGTATATATATGCAAATGTAGAGCTAAATATAAAAGGGGGAAATTTTGAATCTAATGGGGCAGATTTTAGAATAGGTGTACCATCAAAAATTGAAGGAGCAACATTTAAGAATATTCAATTTGAACTAAGTGACAATATGGATATTTCAAATACAATAATAGATTCACCAGAAAAAATCATGTCATTGGAAACAAATAAAACTATAAACATAAGCAATACCAATATAAAAGGACGTATATATAATAAAAATACAGGAACTATTAATATAAAAGAAAATGTACAAATAGAAGATAATAGTACTACAATATACAATTTAAAAAAAGGAACAATAAACATAGGAATAAAAGATGGCAAAATAAAAAATAACATTTCTATAAAAAACAATAAAAATAATTATGGAATAGATAACTCAGAAAATGGAATAGTAAATTTTTATGATGGAGAAATAATTGGAGGATTTGTAAATACAAATTCAGGAGAAAAAAGAGGAACAGCAATTAATGGAAAAATAAATGATGTAGAGGATAATGCTATTATAGAAAAAAATGTAGAAGATGAAAAAGAAATAGCAAGATTAGCAATAAAAAATGTATATAAAATAATCGAGACAGATAAAAAATATTACACGTTAAGAGATGCAATTTTAGCTTGTGAGAACCAAAATGTAACAATTCAAGTTTTAGAAGATAATATAACAACGAGTAAAGATGAATTTAAAGTGTTAAAAAATCAAAACATTATATTAGATCTAAATGGAAAAAAATTAGGAGTTTATCAACAAATTGTAAATGAAGGAACATTAAAGTTAATAAATTCAGCTGGAGTAGAAAATGGAAAGATAAATACTTTAGGAACAATAATAACTAATAAGGCAGGGGCAAACTTAATTGTTGAAAATGTAAAAATTGATGGACAATATAATGGATATCAAAATAATAATGTTGAAAATGTAACAATTAAAAATTATGGCAATTTAGAAGTAAAAGGAGTATATTTAACAGGAACGGTAGGAATTGAAAATGTTGAAAATGCAAATTCAAAATTAACAGGAACAACTATTAATTATACAGGAAGTAATCCTAATGGATATAATATGTTACGAAATAGTGGAACAGGAAAGATAGAAGTAGAAGAATCAAAATTAGTAGGAAGTATAAAAGTATTAAAAGGAGAAATATCCATAAAAAATTCTACTATTGATAATTCAGAAAATACTTATAATAATCCCCAAATTTATAATAGTGCAAAAATGCAATTAGAAGGGAATACTATAAATAGTGATATAAAAAACTTAGAGACAGGAATATTAACTATTAAAAGCGGAACATTACAAGGAATGATAGAAAATGAAGGAACAGGAACTGTTAATGTAGAAGGAGGAACTATAGAATACAGATATTCAGCTATTATAAATTATTCAACAGGTACAATAAATGTAATTGGAGGAATATTAAAAGCAACACAAAAAGATAGACCAGTTATAGAAAACCAAAAATTAGGAACAATAAATATAGGAATAAAAGATGGAAATATAAACTCAGAAGAACCAAATATAATTGGTAAAGAATATGGAATATATAACAAGAGCACAGGAAAAATAAATTTTTATGATGGAAAAGTAACAGGCGCTATTCAAAAATCTATATACGGAAATATAGCAGAAATAGAAGAAGCAGCAGATATAGTAAAAATAATAAATGCAGATAATACGGAGACTATAAAACTTAGCAACGATCCAATAGCTATTAATATTAATACAAATGAAAAGTTTAGAAAAATAGATAAAGCAATAGAAGCATGTAATAATGGAGAAACTATACAATTACTTAGAAATTTAGTTATGCTTTCAGATCAAGAAACTATAGTAATAGATAATGGTAGAAGTGTTATATTAGATTTAAATGGTTATATAATATCAGCAGGAAAAGATAATATGTTAAACAATTCAGGAAATCTGGAAATAAAAGATAGTAGCACAGAAAAAACAGGAAAAATAACAAGTTTATCTGGAAAAATATTTACAAATGAAGCAGGGGCAATATTAAAAATATCAACTGAAGTAGAAGAACAAATGAGAAGTACAACTATGATAGAAAATAAAGGACAAATTATTGTCGAGAAAGGAACAATAAGTACTACCAACATAGGAGTAATATGTATAGACAATAAGGAGTCTGGAATAATGACTTTAAAAGATTCAAATATAATTGCAACTAATAAAACTGGATATGATAATAAAATAGAAGGACGCTATGTAATAAATAATATGTCAAGTGAAAGAGCAAAATTAGAAAATTGCAATATAAGTATTAACTCAAATGATAAAGAAAATGCAATATATAATTCAGAAAACGGTATTATGGAAATAACAAATTCAGTATTATCTGGAACTAGCATAGGAATTTATAATAATGGAAAAATTGCTTTAAGTAATACAACAATTTCAGGAGCAGGAAGGTGTAATGGTTCAATCATAATACTAAATGAAAAAGGAAAAATAGAAATAAACGAAAGCCAAATAAATTTAACTGATGGATATGCAATTAGTAATAGAAAAACGGGAGAAATAAAATTAAATCAAAGTAATATAAAAACAAAAACAACAATGAGCAATTATCCTATATATAATCAAGGAAGTATTAAAATAAATGGTGGAAGAATAGAAGGAAATAGAACAATAGAAAATTTGAAAGATGCAATTATGGAAATAGCGGGAGATGCAGAAATAATATATTCTACAATTGAAGCTATTAATAATGAAGGAATGCTTATAATAGGAACAAAAGATAATAATGTTAACATAGAAAAACCTCTAATACAATCAAAAAATGTCGCTATTAGAAATTTAAAAGGTACATTAAAAATTTATGATGGAATATTTAAAGGTTCAAAAGACACAACAATATTAGGAAATGTTGCTGAAATCGAAGAAAATTATGAATTAGCAAAAAATGTAAACAACAATTCAGAAGAACTTACACTAACAGAAAATGAAAAAGAAGCTAAAATAGAAGAAACAAACACAGTATATTATAGTTTACAAGAAGCAGTAGATAATGCAAATGATGGAGAGACTATAAAAATATTAAAAGATAAGATATATAGCGGAGATTTTATAGTAAATGAAGGAAAAAACATTATATTTGATTTAAACGGATTCAGTATGTATGTAGATAAAGAAAATGCAATAAAGAATAGTGGAAAATTAAAAATTATTAATAGCTCAACAGAAAAAGAATCAAAAATATATAGCTCTTATAAAAATATAATAAATAATGAACAAAGTGGAACGCTGAATTTAGAAAATGTAACAATTACTAATATAGAAAAAATAGAAAAAAGTTCATATTCTGTATTATATAATCAAACAGCTTTAATAGAAAATAATGGAACTGTTATAGTGAATGATGCCAACATAGAAGACAAATACTCTAAAAAAGAAATAGGAATATATAATAACTTAACTGGAAATTTAATAGTTAATTCAGGTAATATAAGTTGTGTAAAAACAGTAAGTACAGTTAATACAACTATTAAAGGAGGTACAATAGAAAGCATATATAATACATCTATAGACAACGTAAATGTAGAAGGTGGAAATATTAATCAAATTACTCAAAGCTCAAAAGGAAAAATAAATATAACAGGAGGAATAATAAATAGTATAATTAACTCACAATATGGAGAAGTTAATATAAACGGAAATACAAATATTACCACATTAAAAAATGAAAGTGGAACTAAAGCACAAATAAAACAAGCAACAATAGATAAAATTGAGAATAAAGGAAAATTGAAAGTAGAAAATGCTACGATAGGAAGTATAAATAATGGCTATTATTTAGATATAATAAATAGTATTGTAGGAAAAGAAAATATAGTTGCAATAACTAATGATAGAGGTACATGTTACATTGAAAATTCTACTATATCATCTAATAAAAATGCTGTATCAAATATTGGAGATTTAACAATAGTGGGGGGAACAATAACTTCTACTGGAGATTGTGGAATTTATAGTAGTGGTAGTGGAAGTATAATACTAGGAAAAGACGATGGAATTATAATTGGAGATAGTCCAAAGATATCAGGAAAAGCAAATGGAATAAAAAAGATTTCTGGAACACTTAAAATTTATGATGGTACAATAATAGGAGAACAAGGAGCAATAACAGGAGGAGTAGAAGCTGTTCCAGAAAACTATGAAGTTAAGTATACAAAAGATTTAACAATAGCAACGCTAGGAATAATTGCAACGCAAGATAAAGTAGTATCTATTGGTAACATATATTATGATTCTATACAAAGTGCAATTAACTCAGCAAATAATGAGGATATAATAAAAATATGTTCTAATCAATCAGTAACAGAAACAATAATAATACCAAATGATATAAGTGTAACAATAGATATGAATAATTGTATAATAAGTCATTCGGCTGAAACTGCAACAATAGAAAATAATGGAATTTTACATATAATAAATAGTAATGAAACTGACAATTTATATAGTAAAATAGAAAATACAATAGGAACAACTATAATTAATAAAGGAACATTAGTAATAGGAAAAAATGACGAAAATGTAATAAATAATATACAAATAGTAAGTCAAGAAACTACAATACAAAATAATGGACAGGTAGAATTTTATGATGGACAATTAATAGGAAAAGATATTATTATAGGAACGACCAATATTAGAATTCCAGAAGGATATCAACTAATAACAACAAAAAATGATAATAATCAAATGGTGGCTAATTTGCAATCTTAATAAAAAAATCAATTAGGAAAATTCCTAATTGATTTTTTTATAATATTTATAAATTAATGAGCATCTTGAATTTGCTTTGTTAATACAATATTTACAACAGTTCCTTCTTCAACAGAAGTTCCAGCCATAGGGTCTTGAGAAAGTACATTTCCGGAACCTGTAACATGGATATTTAAATTTTTAGCCTTTAAGGCATTTCGTGCCTGAGCATAGCTCATACCTTTTAAATTTGGAACTTCTTGAGAAACACGTGCTTCATTACCAGAAGAATAAATGTTTACAGAAGAACCAGTAATTAAAGATGTACCTGGCTTTGGAACTTGGTCAGTTACTATTAAAGATGTGTCTGTTCCAGATATTTTACATGTAAATCCAGCATCCTCTAATATTTTCTTTGCCTCAGCTACAGTTTTATTTCTTACATCTTGAAGAGTTTTTGTAGTAAGTTGATTAGTACTTTCTTCTGAAGATAAATCATCAGATTGAACACCTAAGTAAGGTAATACTTCAGATAGAATTTGAGAAGCAACTGGAGCAGCAATTGTACCACCTTGATGTCCGTTTGGACCTTTAGGATCGTATAAAGTAACTAAAACAACAACTTCAGGATTCTCAACAGGTGATATTCCAACAAAAGAAGAAACATACATAGAGTTTTCATTACTAGAATCTGGTTCAGAAGTTCCAGTTTTACCAGCTACTGAATAACCTTTAACTTGTCCATATCTTCCTGTACCATCTGTAACAACAGACTCTAACATTCCCATTAGTTGGTTGGCAGTATCTTTAGAAATTACTTGTCTTACATTATTTGGTTCAATTGTAACAGAAGAACCTGTATCTGGGTTTTGAACTTCTTTAACAAGTCTAGGTTCTACTAAAACACCATTGTTTGCTACAGAAGATACAGCAGTAATTAGTTGGATTGGTGTTATACGAAAACGTTGGCCAAATGACATTGTTGCAAGTTCTATATTTCCTACATTTTCTAAATCCCAAAAATAACTATTTGTTTCACCAGAAGTTTCAATTCCTGTTTTATCAAATAAACCAAATGCTTCATAATATTTATATAAAGTTTTGGCACCAATTCTTTTCCCTAATTGCATTAGAGCAGGGTTACAAGAATTCATTAATGCTTGTCTTAAAGTTTGAGAACCATGTGTTGTTACGCTTTTCCAGCAATTTATTTTTAAACCATTAATCATTTCATAACCATTACAAATAAAATCACCAGAAGTATCTGTTTTTACTATGTTTTCTTCTAATCCAATAGCAGCTGTTATTATTTTAAAAGTAGAACCTGGTTCATAAGTATCTGAAACAGCTTTATTTCTCCACATTTTATATAAAGAATTTAATTGTTCAGTTTCTGAAAGAGTAGTCCAAGTAGCAGATAAAGAATCATTTGGTGTACGAGGTGAGTTTAAATCATAATCAGGATAAGTGGCCATTGCTAAAATATCACCATTTGAAGGATTCATTATAATTACATTTCCTCCACTTTTGCAATCATTTTCTATACAAGCTTGCTTTAAATATTTTTCAGCTATTGTTTGAATGTTGGCATCTATAGTAAGAACAATATTACTTCCATTTTCTGCGGCTATATAACTTTCATTTTTATCTGGAATTAATTCTTTTACAGCGTTCTCAATTGTAACCATTTTTCCAGAAGTGCCACTTAAAACACTATTCCATTTTAACTCTATTCCTTCTTGACCATTATTATCTGTATCACAAAAGCCTATTAAATTAGAAGCTAAATTCCCATAAGGGTAATATCTTTTTACATCTTCGTCTATATTTATGCCCGTATAATATTTATTTTCTTTCATCCATTCTTCTAATTTGTCAACTTTATCTTGTTCAACTTTTCTAGCGATAGTTTCAACATTTTTTTCACTATTTACTTTAGATAAAGTTTCGTTATAATCTAATTCAAAAATTTCTGAAAGAGCTTTTGCTACTTTTTCTTTATATTTATCTTTTATTTTATCAGGATTAATACTAATAGTATCAACAGGAACACTACTTGCTAATGCCTTACCAGTTGAGTCATATATAGTACCTCTTTTGGCACTTATAATTCTATTTGTAGTTTGTTGTCTGTTAGCAGCTTCTTTAAGTTCACTGCCTTGTATAAATTGTAAAACGGCAAGTCTAATTAGAAGAAGTACAAATAGAAAGAAAGCAATTAGCATAATTATTAAAAGCTTTTTAGAAGCAATAGGTTTTGCTATATTTATTATCTTACTTTTACGATTATTAGAAGTAACTTGTTGAGAAACTTTAGAATTGTTTATATTTTTTTTCTTTTTCTTTTTATCCATTATTTCACCATCTCTTTTTTTAATATTGTACAAGAAAGAATAGTAAAAATCAATAGAAATTCTAAAATAGACAAACATAAAAATGTATGTTAAAATAAAAGAGTAGAAAGGAAAGAAAATATGGAAAACGCATACAAAGAAACAATGTTTTTATTAAAAAAATATCATATAACAGCTAATAAAAGTTTAGGGCAAAATTTCTTAATAGATGATAATGTTATTGAGGAGATAGTTAATTCATCCAATATTACAAAAAATGATTTGGTAATAGAAATAGGACCAGGACTGGGAACTCTTACTAAAAGTTTATTAGAAAAAGCTAAAAAAGTTGTAGCAATAGAATTAGACGACAGAATGCTTAATATATTAAATGAAAGATTTTATTTATATAGCAACTTTGAAATAATTCATGAAGATGTTTTGAAAGTAAATTTAGAACAATTAATAAGAGAAGAAAAAGAAAAAAATGAAATAGAATCTGTAAAAATAGTTGCAAACTTACCTTATTACATAACAACGCCAATTATAATGAAATTATTAGAAGATAAGCTAGACATAGAATCTATTACAGTTATGGTACAAAAAGAAGTAGCAAAAAGGCTAACAGCAATGCCAGGAGAAAAACTTGCAGGAGCTATTACATATTCGGTTAATTATTATTGTGAGGCAAAAGAAGTAGTAGAAGTTTCTAAAGATTGTTTTATTCCAGCACCAGAAGTAGATTCAGAAGTAATTAAATTAATACTAAGAAAAGAAACACCTGTAAAAGTGGAAAATGAAGAAATATTATTTAAACTAATAAAGAACTCTTTTATGCAAAGAAGAAAAACATTTATAAATGGAGTATCAAATGGTGGTTTAATAGATAAAGAAAGTTTGAAAAAAATATTAAATGAAATGAATATAAATGAAAATATTCGTGGAGAAAACTTATCTTTAGACCAATTTGCTCAAATCGCTAATAAGATATGTAAATAATTACATAAAATGTAAAAAAATATTAAATTTTGATTATAAATATTGAATAAAAACTAAAATGTGCTATAATATTATTAGATGATTATAAAATAGGAGAGAAAAGATGAATCAAATTTTGGTAACTCAAAAATTATATGTAACACCAGAATTACGCAGAAAAAAGAAAATTTATAAAATCCAATTCTTTTTATCTGTTTTTTTAGTATGTCTTTTATTTTCTTATTACATATATGCAGAATATGATAGATCAAAAAGTGAGGAAGTATCACAAGAAATATTAACAGGAATGAAAGAAGAAAACAATGAAGAAGATACAACTATAAAAAAGACGGATAATATTATAGTAGTAGCATTGGATGATGATGAAGAAGATGAAGGACAAAATGTAGAACAAACACCAGTTGCTGCTGAAAATAAACCTTCAAAAACAAAATATACATCAACTACTGGTCAACAATACACAGTAGAAGCAATAGTAAGAGTACCTAGACTAGGAATAAATTATCCAGTAATAGCAGAAACATCTGAAGAACTTTTAAAAATATCAGTAAACAAATATTGGGGACCAGAACCAAATACAGTAGGAAACTATTGTATAGTAGGACATAATTACAAAAGTAAGAAAATGTTTGGAAGATTATCTGAAGCTGTAAACGGAGATATTATAGAACTAGAAGATATAAAAGGAAATGTAGTAAAATATGAAGTATATGATAGATATGTAGTAAACCCTACAGATACACAATGTACAAGTCAATTAACAGGAGGAAAAAGAGAAGTAACATTAATTACATGTACAAATTATGGACAACAAAGATTAGTTGTAAAAGCAAGAGAAGTAAAGTAGCAATTGGGGACAGTCCCTAATTGCTACTTTTTCCAAATTAGGGACTGTCCCCAATTGGAAAATTTTACAAAAAAGCAATACTTTTTAAATTTTTTTTAAAAAAGTATTGCTTTTTTATTATTCTTATATTAAAATTTAATAAAAGTGGAGCAAAGTGGAACAAAGTGGAATAAAATGCACAGGAGGTGAATCAAAGTGTTAATCGGTGAATATGAGCATTCTCTAGATGTTAAAGGCAGATTAATTATGCCAGCCAAATTAAGAGAAGATATGGGAGAAAAGTTCATAATTACTAAAGGATTAGATGGCTGTTTGTTTGGATTTTCACAAACAGAATGGTCAAACTTTGAGGAAAAATTAAAAACACTACCACTTACAAATAAAAATGCCAGAGATTTCGTAAGATTTTTCTTATCTGGTGCAATTGAATGCGAGATAGACAAACAAGGAAGATTTCTAATAGCAAGCAACTTAAGAGAATATGCCAATATGGAAAAAGATGTTGTTATTATAGGTGTAGGAACAAGATTAGAAATTTGGAACAGGAATAAATGGAAAGCTTATAATAGTGATGAAAATATATCTGCAGATGAAATAGCAGAAAATATGACAATGCTTGGTATATAACTTTTTAAAAGTTTATATAAAATACTAAAGAAAAATAAGAAAAACACAAAAGATAAAATTTTTAAGTACATAAGAAGAAAATAATATACAAAAGATAAAAATTTAAGATTTAAACAAATGAAGTTCTATATATACTAAAGAAACAAGTATGTAAGAACAAAAGAAAAGTTTATTATTTACAAAAGTAAAATAATATAGATTACAAAAGAAAAAGCATAAGCAAGTTGGTATTGTTAAATACCAACTGCTTATGCATATGCTATTTAATAAGTCGTAAGTTAGGAGCTATAAAAGTGGAATTTAAACATAAGCCAGTATTATTAAATGAATGTATAAATGGATTAAATATAAAACCAAATGGCATTTATGTAGATGGTACTATTCGGAGGAGCAGGACATAGTATAGAAATTGCAAAAAGATTAAGTAAAGAAGGAAGACTTATAGGAATAGACAGGGATGAGGAAGCACTAGCATCGGCTAAAAATAGGTTAAAAGAATTTTCTAATGTAATTTATATACACGGAAATCATGATAATATAAAAAACGAATTAGCAAATATAGGAATAGAAAAAGTAGATGGAATTTTACTAGATTTAGGTGTTTCTTCATATCAGTTAGATGAAAAATCAAGAGGATTTAGCTATATGCAAGATAGTATGTTAGATATGAGAATGGACAAAACTCAAGAGTTAACAGCAAAAGAAGTAGTAAATACGTATTCTGAAGAAGAGTTAATAAGAATTTTACAAGATTACGGAGAAGAAAAATTTGCTAAAAATGTAGTTAGAAATATTATAAAAGAAAGAAAAGAAAATGAAATTGAGACAACAAAACAATTAGTTGATATTATAAAAAAATCAATTCCATTATCTAAACAAAAAGATGGACATCCAGCAAAAAGAACTTTTCAAGCAATTAGAATAGAAGTGAATAATGAAATATCGCCATTGAAAGATACTATAAAAGACTGTGTAGAATGTTTGAACTCTGAAGGAAGGCTATGTATAATAACATTTCATTCTTTAGAAGACAGAGCAGTAAAACAAGAATATATAGAATTAGAAGGAAGATGTACATGTCCTAAAGATTTGCCATATTGCATATGTGGTTATCATTCAGAAGGGAAAATTATAAATAAAAAACCAATTTTACCAACAAATGAAGAACAAGAAGAAAATACTAGAGCAAAAAGCGCAAAATTAAGAATTTTTCAAAAAGCTTAATAAACGAAAAAAATCAAAAGAAAAGAGGTGAGTTAACAAATGGCATACCAAAGATACCAAGGTTATCAATATGAGACAAGTCCTAGAAAATTGCAACCTGAATATGAACCAATAAAAAACCCATATCAAAAGAAAAAAAGTTCAGTAAGAAAAGAAAATATAACAAAAAGCAAAAGTCAAACTAAAAAGTCTATAAAAGAAAAAAGAAGAGCAATGATGTATATAGCAATAGGATTTGCAATATTGTTTGCCATAAGTTATAGAAACTCACTAATAACAGAAAATTTTAACAAAAAAGAGAATTTAAAAGAAAATTTGAGTGCTATAGAAAAAGAAAACGAACAACTAAAAATTAACATAGAAAATAGTTTAAATTTAAACAATGTAGAACAATCAGCAAAAGAAAAATTGGGAATGCAAAAATTAGATAATAATCAAAAAATATATATAAATTTACCAAAAAAAGACTATGTTGAATCTGCAACACAAGATGTGGTAAAAACAGAAGATACAAACGTTTTTCAAAAGATTATAAAAGAATTAAATAATATTTTAAAATAAAATACAATAGTCATAAAACCTCATATTTTTAATACAAATAGTAAAAGAAAGTATTAAAGATGGTGAGGTTTTTATATTGAATAATAAAATAAAAAAAAGCAAACTGTTAAATAATAAAGTAAATGAAAAAAAGAAAAGAACGTTAAATCAGATAATAAAAAAGAAAGCTGAAAAAAATGTAAGAAAAAATGATAATAAAAAAGAATTAAAAAAACTTAAAAATAAGAAAACAATAAATTTTAACAAAATATCCAAAAAAGATATAAACAAAGCCAAAGTTATAGGAACATTAGAGAAAAAGAAAAGAATGAAATGGGAATTGATAATTGCCGTTTTATTGCTTTTCGCTTTATCTGTAAGGCTTGCTTTTATTCAATTTGTACAAGGAAGCGAGCTTCAGTCAATGGCGTATATGCAACAAACTTTAGATAGAAATATAAATCCTAAAAGAGGTACTATTTATGATAGTACAGGAAAAACAATTTTAGCAGTTAGCTCAACAGTTGAAACAGTTAGTGTAACTCCAACAACAATAAAAAAGGAAGATAGAGAGAAAATAGCAAAAGCATTATCACAAATATTCGAATTAGATTATGAAAATGTATTAAAAAAAGTAAGTAAAAGAAGCTCAATAGAAACTATTGTAAAAAAGATAGATAAAGAAAAAGCAGATGAACTAAGAATATGGATGCAAAATAATAATATTACATCTGGAATTAATATAGATGAAGATACTAAAAGATATTATCCACTTAACAATTTAGCTTCGCAAGTCATAGGATTTTGTGGAAGTGATAATCAAGGATTAGATGGAATAGAAGCATTATATGACGAAACATTAAAGGGAAGTAAAGGTAAAATTACAAAAATAAGAGATGCAAAGGGAGGAGATATAAACAATTCTACAGAAGAATATACAGATGCAACAGATGGTAAAGATTTAATACTTACTATTGATAGTACAATACAAGGAATTGCAGAAAAATATTTAAAAGAAGCATGCATAGATAATGTATGTACAGATGGTGGAAACATTATAGTTATGAACCCAAAAAATGGAGATATTTTAGCATTAGCAGGATACCCAAACTATAATTTAAATGATCCATATATGCCATCTGTAGAAGAAGATAAAGCAAGTTGGTCTATATTATCACAAAGTGATAAAACAGCTAAATTGCAAGCTATGTGGAGAAATAAAGCTATATCAGATACATATGAACCAGGTTCTACTTTTAAATTAGTAACAGCCTCAGCATCTTTAGAAGAAAAAATAGCAGAAGTAGATAAGGCAGGTGAATTTTGCTGTACAGGAGGAATTGAAATTGCCGGAGTAAGAATGAAATGTTGGAGATATTATAGACCACATGGAAGTGAAAGTTTAAGACAGGCACTAATGAATTCGTGCAACCCAGTATTCATAGGATTAGGTCAAAAGTTAGGTGTTCATAAATATTATGAATATTTAAATAAATTTGGATTCTTAAGAAAGACAGGAATAGATTTGCCAGGAGAAGCTGGAAGTATCTTTTTGAAAGAAGAAAAAGTAGGGCCAGTAGAGCTAGGAACAATAGCCTTTGGTCAACGTTTTGAAGTAACACCAATACAAATGATAACAATGGTATCTAGTATAGCTAATGGTGGAACATATGTAAAACCAAGAGTAGTAAAAGCTACAGTCGATAGCAAAACAGGAGAAAGGCAAGAAGTAGAGGTGGTAAAAAAAGATAGAGTAATTTCAGAAGAAACAGCTAAAAATGTACTCAGCATGATGGAATCTGTTGTAGCAGAAGGAACTGGAAAAAACTCACAAGTAAAAGGATATAGAATAGGAGGAAAAACAGGAACTTCAGAAGATGGTGTAAATACAGGAAAGTATGTAACATCATTTATAGGTGTGGCACCAATATCAGATCCAAGTATAGCTGTGTTAATAACTTTGTATAATCCAACAGGAGAAGGAGGTCACCAAGGAGGTGGAGTCGCAGCACCAATTGGTTCTCAAATATTTGGAGAAGTGTTGCCATATTTAGAAGTTGTAAAAGATAACAAGACAGAAGAGCAGGTAAAAAATGACGTCCAAGTGCCTAATATAGAAGGAAAAAGTATAAAAGAAGCGGAGAGCATACTAAAAGAAAATAATTTGAAATTAGTTATAAATAATGAACAAGAAGGTATAGACAAAGAAAATACTATAATAAAAGAGCAAACACCAAAAGCAGGAGTAAAAGTTAAGGAAGAGGCAAACATTTACGTAGAGTTGACAAATTAAATATTTACATCTTAGCAGAAGAATTTGAAGGAGATTTTATAAGAAACAAAAATTTGTAAAGTATAATTAAAAATAAGGAACACTAGACTTTTTATAATTAATATAGTAATATTGAAATGGTGAATGAAAATGGAACAAAAATTGAAAAGAAGATTTGCAGATGGAAGAGCAAATACTAGCATTCTAAAAAGTAAATGCAAAAATATGTATATTAATAATAAAGAATTTGTAGGAAATATATCATTGCTTCAAATAGAAGAAGTAAAAGAAGAATGGCGTGTAGACCAAGAAGAAAGATGTATATTAGCAAAAGGATATTATTGGTTAGAAATATATCCTGAAAATAAAAATTGTTGCATTACAGCAATTTTTAATAATAACAAAGAAATAATAGAATGGTATATAGATATTGCAAGAAATTTGGGAGTGCAAGATGGCATACCATATGAAGATGATTTATATTTAGATGTTGTTATTGTACATGATGGAAGAATACATTTATTAGACGAAGATGAGCTAGAACAAGCATACAAACAAAAGATAATAAGTAAAAAAGATTATGAATTAGCATATGAAAAAGCAAATAAAATTATAGAGTTTGCAAAAGCAAATTTAGAAAAATTAAAGAACTTTTCATATAAATATTTAGAGTTATTAGAAAAATAAAAGGTACTTCAAAATTAAATGAAGTACCTTTTATTTTTACTTGCCATAAATACTAGAAAATTCTTTCTTTAATTCATCACTTAAAGAATTAAATTTACCATTCAATCGCCTCTGATAATCTTTCTCAAAAAAATCGATATCATGTGGAGTTACATTAGGCAAATTCTTAAAGTGAGACACAGCATATTCACAGGATTTGTAGAAATCTAATGCCCGTGATTTCTGGGCTGCTAAGTCATTAGCATGAGTTAAACTAAAAGAGTTATTATAGGTATAATTATACCCAACATAGTTAATAGTTGTTACTAAACTAGCAGTTCCTATTAAAATAGGAATTAAAGCAACATCTTCATAACATCTTAAATCCTCTGGAAAAGAGTTTTTTAAGAATAAAGTTCTGCTAAAAGCAAATAACCAATAGACAGCATACTTTTTACCAGGTATAGACCAGGTTCTTATGGCATCTATGCCAGAGATAGAAGAGTTGGAAGGCTCATAATAATTATATCTTTCATGATCCTTTTTGGGACTATCTGCAATAATGCGAGACTGATAACGAATCAAATCAGTAGTTGGGTAAGATTTAATTGCACTATAGAGATTCGATAATAATTCTGGTTCAATAGTATCATCTGAATCAACAAAGACAATGAATTGACCATTTGAATTATTGATACCACGTTGACGAGAAACAGAAACACCAGCATTTTTAAAAGTATATACATGTACTCTACTATCTTTACTTGTATAATCTTTCAAAATGGTAGGAGTGCTATCTGTAGAACCATCGTCAATGGCTACTATTTCAAAGTCTTTAAAAGTTTGATTTAACACACTATTTAAAGTTTTCCGAATAGTAGATTCAGCATTATATGCTGGAATAATAACACTAAATAGCATAGATTTTCCCTCCTTACGATGAAATTAACTAATTAGTAAAAAATCAACATATTACGATACCATACATATTATGTTTAGCATTATACAATAAAGATATAAAAAATGCAATAATTTTTTATTGTAATTTAATTTAGCTTATGATATATATTAAACATAGCAAATAGTAAAAGAAGGTAGAAATATGAAATATGAAAAGATAATAAATAAAATGACTTTAGAAGAAAAAGCAAGTTTATGTGTAGGAAAAGATTATTGGCATAGTCAAAATATAGAAAGATTAGAAATTCCAAATATAACAATGTCAGATGGGCCTCATGGTCTAAGAGTTCAAAAGAAAGAAGCAGATAATTTAGGAATTAATGAAAGTGAAATATCTACATGTTTTCCAGCATCATCTACAGTAGCTAATACTTGGAATAAAGAAATGGCATATTCTTTAGGAAAAGCTTTGGGAGAAGAAGCAACATATGAAGATGTAGATATTGTTTTAGGCCCAGCTATTAATATAAAAAGAAGTCCTTTGTGTGGAAGAAACTTTGAATATTTTTCGGAAGATCCTTACTTGACAGGAATAATGGGAACAGAGTATGTAAAAGGATTACAAGCAAATGGAGTGGGAGCATGTGTAAAACACTTTGCTGTTAATAATCAAGAAAACAGAAGAAGAACAATTAATGCTGTAGTAGATGAAAGAACTCTAAGAGAAATATACTTAAAAGCGTTCGAAATGATTGTTAAACAAGCAAATCCTTTATCTGTTATGAGCGCTTATAACAAATTAAATGACAGATATTGTACTGAAAACAAAGAATTGTTAGATATTTTAAAAAAAGAATGGAAATTTAATGGAATTGTTATTACAGATTGGGGAGCAGAAAACGATAGAGTAGAAGGATTAATAGCAGGTAATGAACTAGAAATGCCAGGAGGCAGAGGAGATGGAGTAGACGAAATAGTTAAGGCAGTAAAGGAAAATAGAGTTAGTGAACAATACTTAGATGAAATAGTAGATAGAATTTTAGATGTAACATTTAAAGTTAATAAAAGAAAGAAAATAGAAAAATATGACAGAGAAGAACATCATAGAATAGCTTTAAGTATAGCAGAAGAAGCAGTAGTATTATTAAAAAATGAAGAAGAAATACTACCACTAAAAAAACAAAAAATAGCATTAATAGGTGATATGGCTAAAAATCCTAGATACCAAGGAGCGGGAAGCTCTACAATTAATCCGTATAAATTAGAAAGTGCATATGATTGCTTAAAACAAGAAAGTATACAATTTGAATATGCTAAAGGGTATGGAAGAATAGAAACACAAGAAGATGAAGAATATAGAAAAGAGGCAGTAAAAATAGCAAAAGAAAATGATATTGTAGTCATTTTTGCAGGTTTAACGGAAAATTATGAATCAGAAGGAATGGATAGGACGACATTAGAATTGCCAAAAAATCAAAATAATTTAATTGAAGAAATTAGTAAAGTAAATAACAATATAGTTATTGTATTATCAAACGGTTCTCCAATTACAATGCCATGGAAAGATAAAGTTAAAGGAATAATTACAGGATATTTAGGAGGAGAAGCGGGAGGAAAGGCTATAGTAAATTGCTTATTAGGAAAAGTAAATCCAAGTGGAAAATTAACAGAAACATATCCAAATTGTTTAGAAGATACACCATGTTTTAAAAATTATCCAGGAACAGAAGCTAGTGTAGAATATCAAGAAGCAATTTATATAGGATATAGATATTATGATACAAATAACACTAATGTATTATATCCATTTGGATATGGATTAAGTTATACTAATTTTGAATATTCTGATTTAAAAATTAATAAATTAGAAGAAAACATTGAGGTATTTTTTAAAATAAAAAATATAGGAAATATAGAAGGAAAAGAAATAGCACAATTGTATATTAGTGAACAAAATACTAATATTTTTAAAGCAAAAAAAGAATTAAAAGGCTTTGAAAAAATTGAGCTAAAACCAAACGAAGAAAAGAAAATAAAGATATCATTAACAAGTGATGATTTTTCATATTATAATGTAGAAACAAATAAATGGTCAGTAGAAGAAGGAAAATATAATATTTTAATAGGAAAATCAAGTAGAAATATTGTGTTGCAACAAGAAATATTTGTAGATTCAAAAGATACAAATATAACAAAAAAATATGGAAAACATTATCAAAATGGAAATATACAAGATGTAACATTAGAAGAATTTGAAGAATTGTTAGGAAGGAAGATTCCGGATAGATACATAAGAAAAGAAAATATTACAGAAGAAAATACTTTAGAGCAACTAAAAGACACAAATGTAGGAAAAGTTATTTATGAACATGAAATAAAGAAGATGAATCAGTTATTAGAGGAACAAAATGTTAATAAAGCTACGAAAGTAATGATGGATTTACAAAAACCATTAAAGAAATTTTATGAGAAAAAAAGCAGTAAATATACTAAAGAAATGGTAAATGAATTATTAGAAATAGCCAAAAACAATTTAGAGTATAACGATTGTAAATTCTTTAAAGAATATATTAAATAGTGTTAATAATTTATATTATCAAAATTAATAAAAAGGCAAAAGAAAGTTTTAAAAATATCTTAAAACTTTCTTTTCTTTAGTAATGATTATTTTTTTTAATAATATAATTTACAAATAAGAACTTTAGTTATATAATTATGTTGGTTTTTAATAATTATAAAAAATCAACTTATAAATACATAAAAAACAGGAGGTATCCTATGAATTTAAAAGAAATATTAGTAGGATTAGAAGGTTTAAAAGTTAGAGGAAACCTAGATATACAAATAGATAATTTAGATAAAGATTCAAGAAATATAAAAGAAAAAGGATTGTTTATAGCAATAAAAGGATTCGATACAGATGGACATGATTTTATAGAAAAAGCAATAGAACAAGGTGCAATTGCTGTAATTTTGCAAGAAGGAGTAAAGAAAGAAGTTATTGAAAAAATACCAGCTAATGTAACTATTATAGTAGCAAAAGATACAAGATATGCTCTAGCAATATGTTCATGCAATTTTTATAAAAATCCATCAAGAAAATTTAAATTAATAGGAATAACAGGAACAAAAGGAAAAACTACAACATCTTTTATGACAAAAGCAATTCTTGAAAAAGCAGGAATGAAAGTTGGATTAATTGGAACAATAGCAACTTATATAGGAGACAAAAAATTAGAAGATAGCGATAGAACAACACCAGAAAGTAATAAATTACAATCAATTTTTGCACAAATGGCAGAAGAAGGATGCCAAGCTGTAGTAATGGAAGTTTCTTCACAAAGTTTAAAATTACATAGAGTAGCTGGATGCGATTTTGACATAGGAGTATTTACTAATTTTTCAGAAGATCATATAAGTCCTAAAGAACATCCAAATATGCAAGATTATTTTGAGTCAAAAGTACAATTATTTAAAATGTGTAAAACAGCATTTATAAATGCAGATGATTTTTATGTTACGAAATTACCAAAGCTTGTTCCAGAATGTGATATAACAACGTATGGAATAGATAATTATTGTAATGTTTTAGCAAAGGATATTACAATTACAAATTCGTATGTAGATTTTAAAGTAAAAATAGGAACAAAAAATGAAAGAATAAAAACATGTATTCCAGGAAGATTTAGTGTATACAATTCTTTAGCTGCAATATGTGTAGGACAAAAGCTAGGAGCAAATGCAGGACAAATAAAAGAAGCATTGGAAGAAGTAAGAGTTCCAGGAAGATCAGAACTTATAAACAATAAAAAAGACTTAACAATAATGATAGATTATGCACATTCACCAGAAAGTTTAGAGAATATATTAAATGCCGTAAAATCATATACAAGAGGAAAAGTAATATGTGTGTTTGGTTGTGGTGGAGATAGAGATACAGCTAAAAGACCAATTATGGGTGAAATTTCAGGAAGAATTGCAGATTTTACAATAATTACATCAGATAATCCTCGTACAGAAGAACCAGAAAAAATAGTAGAGCAAATAGAAGAAGGAATAAAGAAAACAAAAGGAAAATATACTGTAATAGTAGACAGAATAGAAGCAATTAAAGAAGCTATAAAAATGGCAGATAAAAAAGATATAGTTGTTTTGGCAGGAAAAGGTCATGAACCATATCAAGAAATTAATGGCGTAAAATATCCATTTGATGAAAGAATAATTGTAAATGATATCATAAATAAATTATAAAATAAGGAGATAAACATGGAATTTCAAGTAAAAGTATTGTTTATTACATTTATAATAACAGTATTAATTTCATTTATTGTAATACCAATATTGAGAAAACGAAAAGTAGGACAAATAGAAAGAGATGATGGCCCACAATCACATTTAAAAAAGCAAGGAACACCAACAATGGGAGGCATAATCATAATTTTAAGTATGATTATAGTATGTGTAGGATTATATTATTATTATACGAGAATTAGATTAGAGCCAAATGTAGCAAAAAATATACTACCACTATTATTTGTATCAGTAGGATTTGGAATAATAGGGTTTATAGATGATTTTAAAAAATTAATATTAAAGAATACAAAAGGATTAAGTCCAAAAGCTAAAATGGCAGGATTATTAATTGTATCAGTGGCATATACAGTGTATTTAACAACAGTTTTAAAAATAGGAACAGATATGTATATACCATTCTTTAAAACTAGCATAACATTACCAATTTGGATATACATACCATTTACAATTTTTGTTATGCTTGCAACAACAAACGCAATTAATTTAACAGATGGAATAGACGGATTATCTAGTAGTGTAACAACGATTATATTAACTTGTTTAACTGTAATTGCAATTATATTTAATGTAAAAGAAGTAACAGTATTTGGAAGTGCATTAACAGGTGCATGCTTAGGATTTTTATTATTTAATTTATATCCATCAAAAGTAATGATGGGAGATACAGGATCTCTTCTATTAGGAGGTGCTGTAGCAGCTATAGCAATATACTTAAAAATGCCATTAATATTAATTATAATAGCATTAGTACCAATATTAGAGACTTTATCTGTAATGATTCAAGTAGCACATTTTAAAAGAACAGGAAACAGAATTTTTAAAATGGCACCATTGCACCATCATTTTGAGCTTAGTGGATGGAAAGAGAATAAAGTTGTATCAGTATTTTCTATTATTACACTAATAGTTTGTATAATAGGTGTGCTTGCAATCTAAATAAACTTACCAAAAGTATAATGTAGTTTTGGAAGAGTAGGAAGAGGAGGAAAAATAGTGCAAAAAAATGTAAGAAAAAAAGAAAAGGTTATACAGAAACCATTTGACTTTACTTTATGTATTACTATATTTTTATTGTTGGCACTTGGAATAGTTATGGTACTTTCAGCAAGTGCACCATCTTCTCTTTCAACAACAGGAAATAGTTATACTTATGTAATTAAACAAGTAACTTTTGCAGTAATTGGAATAGTTTTAATGTTTTTTATTTCAAAGATAGATTACAGAATATATAAAAGATTTTATAAAATAGCATATATTGTAGCAATAATAGCATTGCTTTCTGTTGCTATACCAGGAATAGGAGTAGAAGTAAAAGGTGCGAAAAGATGGGTAAATTTAGGTTTTGGTAACTTTCAACCATCTGAAATTGCAAAAGTAGCATTAATAGTATTTTATGCTGGATATTTAACAGAACATAGAAATGAATTAGGTCTTTTTGGAAAAGGATGTATAAAGTCATTTTGTTTTTTAATACCACCTATAGGAATATTATTCTTTATACAAGACCATTTAAGTGCTTCAATTGTCATAGTTTCTATTATATCAATAATGATGTTAATGGCAGGAGCAAAGCTAAAGCATTTTCTTACAATAGGAATAACAGGAGGCTCAGTTGCAGTTGCAGGAATGTTACTACTTGCAACTAGAGCAGAAAAGGGAAGTTTCCGTTTGGCAAGACTTACAACATTTATGAATCCATTTGCAGACATAAGAGGAGATGGTTGGCAGGTTGTACAAAGTTTGTATGCAATAGGTTCAGGTGGATTATTTGGAGTAGGTTTAGGAGAAAGTAAACAGAAATATTTATATATACCAGAACCACATAATGACTTCATCTTTGCAATAATTGCAGAAGAATTAGGATTTGTAGGATGTTTAGCAGTTATTGTTTTATTTGCAGTATTTATTTGGAGAGGAATATTAACAGCAATGAGAGCACAAGATTCATTTGGAAGCTTACTTGCAGTTGGAATAACTTCTTTAGTTGGAATACAAGCAATTATAAACATAGCAGTTGTTACATCATCAATGCCAGCAACAGGAATGTCACTTCCATTTTTCAGTTATGGAGGAACAGCACTAGTTATATTATTATGTTGTATGGGAGTATTATTGAATATATCAAGAACAAGTTCAAAAGTTTAAAAAAACGTGGTAAAAGGGCCGTCCTTTTTTGCCACATACATAACCAAAAAAGTGTGGTAAAAAAGGGCGGCCCTTTTACCACTTTTACCACGTTTTAAGGAGTATAGTATGAAAGTTATAATAGCAGCCGCAGGAACAGGTGGACATATAAATCCAGGAATAGCTATAGCAAATAAAATAAAAAAAGAGGAACCAAATTCAAAAATTATTTTTATAGGTACCAATAGAGGTTTGGAAAATGATTTAGTACCAAGAGCAGGTTATGAATTGAAAACAATAGATGCATATGGACTAAGCAAAAAAATATCAATTGATAATATAAAGAAAATGTTAAAAACAATAAAAGGTTATGGTGAGGCTAAAAAAATAATAAAAGAATTTAACCCTGATATAGTAATTGGAACAGGTGGATATATATGTGGAGCTACAATATCTGCAGCTCATAATTTAAAAATACCAACATTACTTCATGAAAGTAATGCATTTCCAGGAAAAGCTGTAAAAATGCTTAGTAAAAAAACAGATACAATATTAGTTTCATTTAAAGATGCAATAGATAGAATAAAAAATGCAAAAAATGTAGTATTCACAGGAACACCAACTAAAATAACAAAGAAAGACTATTCTATACAAGAACAAAAAGAAATGAAAAATAAAATAGGATTAGATGAAAATAAACCTATAATATTAGTATTTGGAGGAAGCCAAGGAGCACAAGCAATAAATGAAACCATAATAGGAATAGCAAAACAAAAATTAAATAAAGATTATCAAATAATGTGGGCCACAGGACCAAAACAATATGATTTAATTAAAGAGCAATTTGAAAATGAAAATTTAAATATAAATCATATAGAAAATATGAAAATAGTTCCTTATATATACAATATGGAAGAAATAATGAACTTGAGTGATATTATTGTAGCAAGAAGTGGAGCAATGACTGTAACAGAAATATCTAATTTAGGGAAACCTTCTATATTAGTACCACTTCCAAATGTAAGTAATGATCATCAATTATACAATGCAAAAGCATTAGAAAAAGTTGGAGGAGCTAAAATTATATTAAATAAAGATTTGACAGAAAATGAATTAAATAAAGGAATAAGAAATATGATAGATTATCCACAAAAAATGAAAGAAATGGGGATAAATGCTTTGAAATTACAAACAAATGATGTTGAAAGTAAAATATATAAAGAAATAAAAAAATTAGTAAAGAATTAGTGCTTTACTAATTTTTTTTACTATAAAAAATTAGATTTTGTTTAAATATAAATTATAATAAAGAAATAAGTAAGTATTTGTAAAATAATGTCAAAAAATTCTAAACAAAAACAATAAAAATATATTTGAATATAAAATTATTAAAAAATTTTCTATATAACAAATTTATTATCTATAAAAATTTTTAAATCTTTTATGAAATCCCAAAAAACAATTGACAATACGTAATATACGTACTATAATAAAGAAGAATAAATGACATTTAGAGAAATTCAAAAAATACTAAAAGAAGATGGATGGTATTATTATGATACAGTAGGTTGTCATATACAATACAAACATCCAACTAAAAAACGGAAAGGTAACTTTGCCAAAAAATAATGGAGATGTAAAAAAGGAACATTACATTCTATTTTAAAGCAGGCAGGGTTAGTATAGGAGGAAAACATGAAATTAATTTATCCTGCTTGTTTTTATATAGAAGAAGATGGAGGGTATAGTGTTGAAGTACCAGATTTAAAAGGATGTATAACACAAGGAGATTCATTAGAAGAAGCAATACAAATGGCAGAAGATGCTGCTTTAGGGTGGTTACTAACTACTATAGAAGATGGAGAAGAAATTCCAAAATCATCCAAAATACAAGATATAAATTTAGAAAAAGAAGGATTTACTTCTTTATTGTTATTAGATTTAAGTGCATATAGTCAAAAGTACGGAAGTAGAAAGTCAATAAAGAAGACTTTAAGTATTCCAACGTGGTTAAATGAAAGAGCAGAAAAGTGTGGAATTAACTTTTCAAAGACTTTACAAGATGCACTATTGAAAAAAATCGTGATAAAAAGTAAATAAAACTACTAAACTACTTGCAAAAGTAATAAAAATAAATTAGAATACATAGGTAATAAAAATAAAGGAGAGTATCATGGCAGATAAATTAATTATTGTGGAATCACCTGCAAAAGCCAATACTATAAAGAAATTTTTAGGTGGAAGTACAAAAGTAGTAGCATCTATGGGACACATTCGCGATTTACCAAAATCTAAACTTGCAATAGATATAGAAAATGACTTTGAACCAGAATATATAAATATAAGAGGAAAAGGAGATTTAATAAAATCTTTAAAAAAAGATGCAGCATCTAGTAAAAAAGTGTATCTTGCAACTGACCCTGATCGTGAAGGAGAAGCAATTGCATGGCATTTAGCACACATATTAAATATTCCAGAAGATAGTGTTTGTAGAGTAACATTTAACGAAATAACGAAAGAGACGGTGCAAGAATCTATAAAACATCCAAGAAAAATAGATATGAATTTAACGGATGCACAACAAGCTCGTAGAGTCTTAGACAGAATAGTAGGTTATAAAATAAGTCCACTTTTATGGAAAAAAGTAAAAAGAGGTCTATCTGCAGGAAGAGTGCAATCAGTAGCAGTAAAACTAATAGTAGATAGAGAAGAAGAAATAGAAAAATTTATACCAGAAGAATATTGGAATATATATGTGACTTTATTAGAACAAAATTCTAAAAAGAATTTTGAGGCACATTTATATGGAAAAAACGGAAAGAAAATAGATATCCATTCAAAAGAAGAAATAGATGAAATATTAAAAAATATAGAAAAAGCAAAATACATTGTAGAAGACATTAAAAAAAGCGAAAAGAAAAGAACACCAGCACCACCATTTACAACAAGTACAATGCAACAAGAAGCTTCAAGGAAATTAGGCTTTACATTAAAGAAAACAATGAGTGTAGCGCAAGGCCTATATGAAGGTGTTAAGGTTCCTGAAAAAGGTAGCGTTGGTCTAATTACATACATGAGAACAGACTCTACAAGAATTTCAGATGAAGCAAGAAATGCAGCTAAAAAACATATAGTAAAAGAATATGGAGAAAACTATTACGAAAATAGATATTATAAAACAAATAAAGACGCACAAGATGCACACGAAGCAATAAGACCAACTTATATAGAACTAGAACCAGACAAAATAAAAGATTCATTAACTCCAGATCAATACAAATTATACAAGTTAGTATACAATCGTTTTATAGCAAGCCAAATGGCACAAGCTATTTATGATACAGTTGCAGTAGATATAAAAGCAAATGAATATAATTTTAAGGCAAATGGTCAAACATTAAAATTCAAAGGCTTCATGGCCTTATATGTAGAATCTGAAGACAATGTGAAAGAAGATAAAAAGAAAAAACAAGAAGACGAAACATTGCCAGAACTAGAAATAAATGAAGAAGTTATTAAAAAGGAAATAAATTCAAAACAAAGCTTTACAGAGCCACCACCAAGGTACACAGAAGCAAGTTTGGTAAAAGCATTAGAAGAAAAAGGAATAGGAAGACCAAGTACGTATTCACCAACAATTACAACAATTTTAGAGAGAAGATATATAGAAAAAGTCCAAAAACAACTAATGCCAACAGAACTTGGAAAAGTAGTAAATAAATTACTAGTTGAAAGTTTTCCTGATGTTATAAATGTAGCATTTACAGCAAAAATAGAAGAAGAGTTTGACGAAGTGGCAGAAGGAAAAGAACAATGGAAACAAGTAATTAGAGATTTCTATGGACCATTTAAAGTAACATTAGATAAAGTAGAAAAAGAACTAGAACATGTAAAGCTAGAAGATGAGGTATCTGATGTACAATGTGAAAAATGCGGAAGAATGATGGTATACAAATATGGAAGATACGGAAAATTTTTAGCATGTCCAGGTTACCCAGAATGTAAAAATGCAAAACCAATAGTAGAAACAATAGATGTACCATGCCCAGTATGTGGAGGAGTAGTGCAAGTAAGAAAAACAAAAAGAAGAAGAAACTATTACATTTGCGAAAATAATCCTACAAGTTGTAATTATATTTCTTGGGATAAACCAAAGCCGGGAGAAAAGTGGGAGCCAAAAGAAACAGTAGAAGTAGAAACAAAAAAGAAAACCACTGCTAAAAAGAAAACAACAGCAAAGAAAAAGACTACAAAAACAACTAAAAAGAAGAAATAAAATGGAAAAATATTAGACTATATAAATGAAACTACCAAAAAATATAGAAATCCATTAATAGTTATGTCATACAAGAAATTTAAAAAGGTATAATTCAAACAACATTATAGATATGGGAGAGACTTTAGAAGAAGTTACTAAAAATATATTTAAAATATTAAGAAAAGTAGATTCATATAATCCTGATATAGTACTAATAGAAGGAGTGCAAAAAGATGGATTAGGTCTTGCAATTATGAACAGATTAATAAGAGCATGTGAACACAATTATATAGAATTATAAAAATTCACTCAAAAATAACAAGAGATTTTTAAATATTAAAGTAAAATGCCTAGAAACTAATTTAGTTTCTAGGCATTCCGCTATTATTTAGGATTAAAGTTTGAGTCAAAAAAATAGTAATTATTAATTTCTTGTAATACTAATTCTTCTCCATCCTTATCACGAATACTTACTAAAATTACTCCATCCATTTCCTTGGCAAAGTATTTAACATCTAATTTGTCAAGGAGATTAGGATAATTTAAAAAGTTGTAACCTGTTTCTTTTGGAGAGTATAAAACTTCCTTGAACTCAGGACCTAAACCAAAAAGCTCTCTTACTCTAAGAATAATTTCATCATAATTTTTTTTCCACATATAAGTTTGTTTAGAAGGAAGAAACCATAATATTTCATAAACAAGAAAAGCAAGTAGAAGAGGTAAAGCAAATAATGAAATAGTATAAAGGAAAAAATCATCTCCTTTTGGCAATCTTCCAAGCGAATAAGTTATAAAGAAGTTAATTACACCAAATAGAATACCAATAATTGCCATTATTGTTGAAATCCGAATTATTTGTTTTTCAGACAATTCATAGTACCACCGTTTAAATTTGTTCATAAGCTGTCTCCTTTACTTTTTGCAAATTAGTTTGCGAGTTACTTTTGTAGGGTAAAATACATTTTTCAAATTTTAACTCATCAATACTAATTTCTTCTTTATTTTCGAATTTTAAAATGGTATACACATCCTCAAATATAAGACCAGATATTGCTAATGAACATAGTACAAAAGAACATACAAAAGAAAATATTAAAGTTAACATATTATCCTCCTAGAAAAATATTTATGAGTTATTTTTTAATTACTATAATATATATTGTCTTTTAAATTATCACGTCCCACATTAAAATCAGAATTATTTTGTCTAGTTTTTTCTCTAATAGCCCTATCTAGTTCTTCCATTTTAGCAGATGATACTTTGATTTTTGCTTTAGGTTCTGTATGTGTTGTTGCTGACATATAATTTAGTTTTACCTTTTTTAAAGCCATAAAATTCCTCCTTTAAAATATTAATTTTGATGCCTATATATTTCTCTATGTGAACTCCAAAAGGAGATTATAAAAATTAAATTATGCGAATTATATCACAAATTCGTATAAAAGTAAAGAACTATAATTACCCCAAAAGTACCTGGACCTTTTGGGGTAATTATTGGAAAAAACTTGTAAAAGTTAAATAGTTAATATATAATTTAGCCATAGAAAAAGGAGGGGGAAAGAATGTTAATTACTGCTAAAAATGTAGTAAAAAAATTTGATAAATTTACTGCATTAAATCATTTTAACATGAATGTGCCAGAAGGTAGCATTTATGGGCTAGTTGGACCAAATGGCTCTGGAAAAACAACCACAATAAAACACCTAATTGGAATGTATAAACAAGATGAAGGTGAAATTTTAGTAAATGATGAGAAAGTTTATGACAATGAAAAAGTAAAAAGCAAAATAGCGTATATTAGTGATGATTTATACTTTTTCCACGGATATAGTATTAAAGATATGGCTAAATTTTATAGTAAAATATACAAAGATTTTAGTTTTGAAAAATTTAATGAATTACAAAAAGTATTTAATATTGATATAAAAAGAAAAGTTAATAAACTTTCAAAAGGAATGAAAAAGCAAGTAGCATTTTGGCTTACAATTTCATGTAGTCCAGAAATAATGATATTAGATGAGCCAATAGATGGACTAGATCCTATTATGAAAGAAAATGTTTGGAAAATCCTATTAGAAGAAGTTAAAAAAAGAAAAATGACAGTAATTATATCATCACATAACCTAAAAGAATTAGAAAATGTATGTACCAATATAGGAATCATGAAAAATGGTGAAATGGTATTAGAAAAAGAACTAGAAAAGAAAGACAATAATATACAAAAAGTACAAATTGTATTTTCTAATAATTCACAAATAAGTAAAATAAGAGAAAAACTTTCTATATTAAAAGAAGAAAAAGTAGGAAGTGTATATTATTTCATAGTAAAAGGTGAACAAAAAGAAATAGAAGATATACTAAATAAATACAAATTAACATTAATGGAATTTTTACCTCTATCATTAGAAGAAGTATTTATGTTTGAAAATGGAGGTGAAGCAGATGTTTAGTTATGGAATATTTAAATCAAATATAAAAAGATTTTGGATTGTTCCAGCAGTAGCAACCATTATTTTGTTTTTAGTAACAACTTTTCAAATGATATTAAGAACAAATGATATAAAAGAAAGAAGAACAGATTATATTAATGATATAGTTATGCTAGATGAAAAAAAAGCAGATGAAAATATTATTGTTATAAATAATAACATAGCAAGTGAAATAACAAATAATACAACAAGTAATGTAACAAATACTGTACAGGTAGTTGATGAAGATAGCATTGAGCCATATTATTCACCAAATAATTATGATAGAGAACATTATATAGAAATTTTATATAATCCAATAGTATTGTTAACAATATTTGTATTACCAGTACTAGTATCAATACTACTATTTAAATATACAAACGAAGAAAAGAGTAGTTCATTTATACATGGACTTCCAATATCTAAAAGAAAGCTATATATAACTAATATTTTAACAGGAATAGTAATGTATGTAATACCATTTTTAATAAATCTAATTATAATATTATTATTGAACCTAGGAGAAATGGGGAAATACTTACAATTTGTAGATATAATGAAATGGTTTGGAGTTTGTATGTTGTATAACACAATATTCTTTGCATTTGCTACATTTATAGGAACATTCTGTGCATCTAAAATTTCACACGGAATACTTACTTATATATTAATGTATGCACCTATAGGGGGACTTGCAATAGCTTCTATAATAATGGAAAGTGCACTTTTTGGATTTAAAGGTCTTTCTAATAATTTAGAAGAGTTTAGAGGATGGCCATTTATAAAAATAATAGAAGATTTTAGAGAAATGGGTTCATATTACTTATCTCAAACAATTAAATTTGAGATATCTACAATAATTATATATATTGCCTCAATAATTGTAATGCTAGTTTTAGGATATTTCATATACAAAAAGAGAAAATTAGAAATAACAAAAGAGTTTATAGCATTTAAAGGATTAAGAAGTTTTGTAAAATATGTAGCTACATTTTTAGTTAATTTACTTTCATATATGTATTTTTGTGATGTATTTGAAGAAAACAAAATAGTAACATTATTAGCATCATTTATAATTACTTTAATAGCATATTTAATAATAGAAATGATATTAAAAAAGACATACAAAGTATTTAAATCAATTATAGGATTTATAGTATATGCAGTTATTGTAACAATAGGATTTGTAATATTAAATACTGGAGCTTTTGGTTATGAGACAAGAATACCAAAAGCAGAAGATGTGCAAGAAGTAGATTTTTCTTTAAACAGTGATACAATTAATTTTAGAGAAAAACAAAACATAGAAAATGTAATAGATTTCCAACAAAAGTTAATAAACGAAAAGAAGAAAGGATATACTGAATATACATTAGAATATAAACTAAAAAATGGCAGAAAGATAACTAGAAAATATAATATTAATAATAGTCTTTATAAAGAAGAACTAAATAAAATATTAACAAGTGATGAATATTATGATGGGAAAATTAGACAAATACAAGATGCCAAAAAAATAAAAAGAATAACTATAAATATAAATTATAAAGAACAATATTCAACCAAAGCTATTACAGTTAAAGATGAAGATAAAGAAGAGTTTTTAGAAAATATAATAGAAGATATAAAAAATAGAAAAGCAACTATAAATGATAATGAATATGTATCAGAAATAGCAAGAGCAAGTGATAAAATAAGAAGTATATATGTAAGAATAGAACTAAAAGAAGGAAAAACAAAAACAATAAAATATAATAATTTTGAAGATATAAATATAGAAAATTATATAAGATAATTATATAAGATAATTTGAAAAGAGTAGATATGTTTTAATACGTATTTACTCTTTTATATTCCATAAATAAAGTTAGTGTAAAATTTATGTAGGCAAAATATAAAAATTTGTCTACATATTTTTTCTAAAAATATATTGAAAAAACATAGATAATCCAATACAATGTGAATTGCAAACCACACAAAAGAAAGGATAATATCTATGTTTGAAGAAATTATAGCAAGTAATGAAATAAAATTCAATGAATTAGAGAAAAAAGTTTTTAAATTTGTATGTTTTTTTGGATGTTTAATAATAAAATTGTTATTGGAATCTTACGATAGAAAGTTAATGAAAAACAGAGATAAAAAGAAATACAGACACAAAGGATTACGAGAAACGTCGGTAAATACAGTAATGGGTGAGATAAAATATAAACGTGTCATGTATGAAGTTTGCGAAGAAGGAATTACAAAAACAGTATATTTAATAGATGAAGTTTTAAATATTAGCACTGAAGGAAAGGTTTCAAGTAATTTAGTTGAAAAAGTAATAGAAACAGTACCAATAACAGATTCGTATAGAAAAGCAGAAACGGTAATAGAAGAAACAACAAATACATCATTAAGTCATGAAAAAATAAGAAATATAATAGTGAAAATAGGAGAAAAAATAACAAGTAAAGAAAAAGAAGAAAGAAAATTATTTGATAAAAAGCAATTAATAGCAGGTTTAAAGGAAGTAACAGCATTATTTGAAGAAGCAGATGGATTATGGATAAATTTACAAGGAAAAGATAGAAAAGAAAGATTAGAAAAAAATAAAAAAATTGCCTACATTTACTTGACACATACTATAGAAATTAAAATTATCATAAGACTTGTAAAAGCTAAAAAAATATTATATAATATATCACTAGTAAAAAACGAGAAAATTAATATGATGAGGGGTAAAAATGATAGTAAATCCAGAAATATTAAAAGAATTACGTACATCTGCAGGAAAATCAAGAGAAGAAAAAGCAGAAGAATATGTAGATGATAAAAAAGTAAAAATAACAAAAGTAATTTATGAGAATAAAAATAACTTTGAAATCCGATCTAAAGTAAGAGGCAAAGAAGTCTATGATGTTCATGTAAAAGTAGAAAAAGGCGAAATAGAAGATGTAAGTTGTGATTGCCCAGACTATTATGAACACTATGGAACATGTAAACATATTTTAGCAACAGCTATAGAATTTAGTAATAACGAAAATTACGTAAGAATATTTTCTGGAGATATAGAGCAAAAACAAACAGATATGCAATTGTATAACAAATATCAAAAAAGAGAAGAAAAATATCGTGAATTTAAACAATTAATAAACAATTTTTATCCAACTCATGAAGAAACAAACGAGTCAAATAAAACAAAATTTATTCCTCATAGTGTAAAAATAGAACCAAAACTAATTTACAATTCATATCTAAAAACATTAAAAATGGAAGTTAAAATTGGAGATAAACAATTATATAAAATAAAAAATCTAGTTGAATTCTATGACAGAATGCAAAAGAAAGAATTTTATCGCTATGGAACAAAATTAGAATTTGTACATGAAGAAGAAGCATTTGATGAAAATTCAATTACATTATTACAATATATTTTAAAATATGCAGAAATAATAAAATATGCAAATGAAGCAACAAATTCATATACTTACTATGGAAAGACAATGGAAAATAGTTATATAACTATTTCAAATACAGGAATGGATGAATTGTTTGATGTATTGGAAGGAAAAGAAGTTATACTTCAAAAAGAAAATATAGAAAAGAAAATACTATTCTTAAAGCAAACACCAGATATAAAATTTGAGATAAAAGAGGAAAATGAGAAAGAATACGCATTAATTCCTAATATAGACGTATACGAATACGATGTAATAGAAGGTAGAAAAGCAATATACTTTTTCATGCAAAATATACTATATAAATGTGATGACAATTTTAAAGAAACATTAAAGCTTTTACAAACATTTAGAGAAAACTTTACAAATCAAATTGTATTTCCAAAAGAAGAAGTACCTAAACTATTTTCTGTAGTATTTCCAAAAGTTAGAGATAAAATAGATATAGAAAATCTAAATGAAGAAGAAATAAAAAAATATATACCAAAAGAACTCTTTGTAAAAGTATATTTAGATTATAATGAGCAAAATTTCATTACAGCAGATATAAGATTTATATATGAAGACAAAGAATTCAATCCATTATTAGAACAAGAGATGGACTTCGCAAGAGATGTAGCAAAAGAAGATGAAGTTTTAGAAATATTTAAAAATACTGGTTTCATGTTAGAAGTTGAAAAAGCAAGATTGATCTTGGTTAATGAAAACTTAATATACAATTTCTTATCTTCAGATATTGAAACATATATGAAAAAATTTGAAGTTTTAGCAACAGACAATTTTAAGAAAAAAGAAATAAAAGAACCTAAAATTGGAAGTTTAGGAGTAAGAATAGAAAACAATTTATTAAGTGTAGATTTTTCAAACTTAGATTTTGAGCCATCAGAATTAAAAGAAATAATGCAAAAATATCACTTAAAGAAAAAATATCATAGATTAAAAGATGGAAGTTTTATAACATTGGAAAAAAACGAAACAATAGAGCTTTTAGACAGCATGACAAATGGGCTAGATATAAACTTTAAAGAGCTAGAAAAAGGAGAAGTCAAGCTTCCTATATATAGAAGTTTATATTTAGACAGAATGTTAGAAAATATAAAAGGTACAGTAATTACTAAAAACGAAAATTACAAAGAAATAGTAAGCAAAGTTGAGAACAAAGAACTAAATGAAGAAATTAACTTACCTAAAAATTTAAATGCATCTTTAAGAAGCTATCAAAAGGTAGGATACAAATGGTTAAAAGTATTAGACAATTATGGATTTGGCGGAATATTAGCAGACGACATGGGACTTGGAAAAACAATTCAACTATTGGCAGTAATCTTAGATTATATACAAAATGAGAAAAAGCCAAAACCAAGTATTGTTGTATGTCCAAGCTCACTTTTACTAAACTGGCAAAATGAAATAAAAAAATTCACGCCAGATTTAACATCACTTGTAATACATGGAAATGCAGACGAAAGAAAAAAACAACTAAAAAGAATACCAAAATATAACATAGTAATTACATCATATGACTTATTAAAAAGAGATATAGAAACATATAAAGAATTAAATTATGAATTCAAATTTATAATTGCAGATGAAGCGCAATATATTAAAAATAACAATACACAAAATGCAAAGGCAATAAAAGAGATAAATGCAAACACAAAATATGCTTTAACAGGAACTCCAATAGAAAATTCTTTATCAGAATTATGGTCTATATTTGACTTTATAATGCCTGGATATCTATTTGGTTATAGAAAATTTAAAGAATTATATGAAATGCCAATAGTAAAAGATGAAGATAATGTTGCTATGAGAAAATTAAAAATGCTTATAGAGCCATTTATATTAAGAAGAATAAAAGGAGAAGTTTTAACAGAACTACCAGATAAAACAATAACAGTACTTAATAATGAAATGGAAGAAGAACAACAAAAAATATATATGTCTTATATGCAAAATGCTAGAAGTGAAATGATGCAAGAAATAAATGCTAATGGTTTTGAAAAGAGTCAAATAAAAATATTAGCATTGTTAATGAGATTAAGACAAATATGTTGCCATCCAGCTTTATTTTTAAGTGACTATAAAGCAGAAAGTAGCAAACTTAATCAATGTATAGAAGTAATAAAAGACGCAGTAGATTCAGGCCACAAGATTTTACTATTTTCTAGCTATACAGGAATGTTCCCTTTGATAGAAGAAAAACTAAAAAAAGAAAAAATAGAATATTCTAAATTAACTGGACAAACAAAAGTTGGCGAAAGAATTAAACTTGTGGATGAATTTAATGAAGATGAACATAAAAAGGTATTTCTAATCTCATTAAAAGCAGGAGGAACAGGACTAAACTTAATAGGAGCAGACATGGTAATTCACTATGATCCATGGTGGAATATATCTGCAGAAAATCAAGCAACAGATAGAACATATAGAATAGGACAAAAGAAAAATGTTCAGGTGTATAAACTAATTACCAAAAACTCTATAGAAGAAAAAATTTATGAATTACAAGAAAGAAAATCAAAGCTTATAGATAATGTACTATCTACAAACGAGACATTCCTAAATAAACTTTCTAAAGAAGAAATAATGGAATTGTTTAAATAAAATGGAAATTATTGTAAAAACACTTGACAATATAAAAACAATATAGTATTATTATTTTAGAAATAGCATTAAGTGATTATTTATAAAACCAATAAAAAAACTCGCGAGTTCCGTTCGCGAGTTTTTTATGTACATGTTTATTATTTAAATAATAAAAGAATTAAATAAATAATTACAAGTACAATAAGCATTAAGTGCTTGTTCATAAAGCCACCTCCTTTTAAAGAATACTCTCTACTGAAGAGGCAGAAAAATTATATAATATAATTAACATAAAGTAAAGAAAAATCGTAAGACAAAAAACGACACAAAATTAAAAAATGAACAATTGAAAACAATAAGTAAGTATGATATTATATGAATATTAAATAGAGTTAGGAGAAATTAAATGAAAGATTATATAACAATAATAGGTGGAGGTTTAGCAGGGTGTGAAGCGGCATACCAAATAGCAAAAACAGGAATAAAAGTAAAACTATATGAAATGAAACCAGAAGAATTTTCTAAAGCACATACAAATGAAAACTTAGCAGAAATAGTGTGTAGTAATTCATTTAAATCAAACTTACATACAAACGCATGTGGTTTATTAAAAGAAGAATTAAGAATATTAGATAGCCTGCTTATAAAAGTAGCAGATGAAACTGCAGTTCCAGCAGGACAAGCCCTAGCAGTAGATAGAGAAAAGTTTTCTGAAAAAGTAACAGATATTTTAGAGAACATGGAAAATATAGAAATAGTAAGAAAAGAAGTAACATCTTTAGAAAATCTAATAAACGATGGAATAGTAATAATAGCAACAGGACCACTTACATCAAACAAATTAGCAGAAGAAATAAAAAAACTAACAGGAGAAAAAGAACTTGCTTTTTATGATGCGGCAGCACCTATAATAGAAAAAGATAGTATAGACTTTAATATTGCTTTTTATGGAAATAGATATGATGAAGAACGAGGAAAAGACGAAAATGTAGAAGAGTGGAAGAAAAGAATAGAAGACCAAGAACAAAGTTATATAAATCTACCTATGAACAAAGAAGAATATGAAAATTTTGTAAATGAACTAGTAAATGCAGAAATAGTTGAATTACATGAATTTGAAAAAAGAGAAATATTTGAAGGTTGTATGCCAATAGAGGTTATGGCAAAAAGAGGACTAGACACATTAAGATTTGGTCCATTAAAACCAGTAGGGTTTACAGACTTAAGAACGGCAAGAAGGCCATATGCAATAGTTCAATTAAGACAAGATAATGATGAAGGTACAATGTATAACATAGTAGGCTTTCAAACAAATTTAAAATTTGGAGAACAAAAAAGAGTATTTTCTTTAATTCCTGGGTTAGAAAATGCAGAATTCATAAAATACGGAGTAATGCATAGAAATACATTTATAAATTCACCAAAACTACTAGACAGCACTTATAAAATGAAAGAACATTCAAATATATATTTTGCAGGGCAAATAACAGGAGTAGAAGGATATGTTGAATCAATTTCATCTGGAATGGTAGCTTCTTTAAATGCAATACAAGATTTCAACAAAACAAATAAAAAAATAATATTTCCAAGAGATACAATGATAGGGGCACTGAGCAATTATATATCAACTGATAATGAAAATTTCCAACCTATGAATGCTAATTTTGGAATAGTACCTTCTTTAGAAGAAAGAATAAAAGATAAAAAAATAAAATATGGAAAACTTGCAGATAAGGCAATAGAAAGCATGAAAGAAAGTTGCGCTATATTTTAATATATGTTATAATAATAAATAGGTGAAATCTTTTTGGAAGGAGAAAGATATAATGAGAGAAAAATATAAGAAAATGTATGAAGAATTAAAAAGTGGAGAAAAAGACCAAAGATTGGAAGAACTAAAAAATAAAATAATTGAGAAAACAGCAACACAACAAGAATATAAAGAAGCAAAAAAAATTGAAAAAGGAAAAGAAAACTTAGAAAAAGTAGAATCTGTTATGAAACTACAAGAAAAAATAGATGCTGAAGCATCAAAAGTAATAGGAACAATTAATAGAATAAATTCAAAAAATAAAATTACAGAAGAGCTTGATAAAAAATTAGTAGAATTAGAAGAAGAACTAGCAAAAATTGAAGAAGAAAAAAGTAAAATCCAAGAAGAACTAAAAACTGCAACAGGAGAAAATAAAGCTGTTTTAACTTTAAAATTAAGAGAAACAAATACTAAAATTGGAGAAAATAATTCTAAATATCAAAAAGCATTACAAGATAAATTAAATATTCAAAATACTAAAGATGTTGAAATAGAGAAATACGGTCAAATGACTATGGAAGAATTAGATGAAAAACAAAACGACTTAAGAAACAAATCAGCAAGATGCGATTTAGTAATTGCTAATTTATTAAAAGGCAGAAATTTAGATGATATAAGTGTACAATTAGATAATTATCAAAACAGAACATTTAAAAGTGATGAAAAATTATCAAATAGAAAAGTAAGAAAAGAAGAAAAAACAAAAGAGACTAGTCCAGAAATACCAGACGAAGAGTTAGAAGAAATTGAAAAAGGATTAGAAAAAGAAACTAAGAAAATAGTAAATGAAGCAAAAAAAGAAACAGCATTAACAACAGAGCCAGAATTTGCTAAGAAACATCCAAGATTAGCTAAAATAGGAAATTGGTTCAAAAATATATTTAGCAAAAAAGAAAAGAGTGGACAAGCAGTAATTGAAAATGCTATAGAAAAAGAACCAAAAGTAGAAAAAAATGTCAATAAAGATAGAGCTATAGAAGATATAGTAAACTCTAATGAAAATGACTTTAAGAAATATTTAAAAGATATTATAAAAAATGGATATGACAAAACTGTAGAAGAAAAAGCTATGGAAGACAGTGAAAGAAGAAAAGAAAAATTAAAACAAGCTAAAGAACAAGCATATGATAGAGAAGTAGCAAAATTAGGAAAAGATTATGCAGAAAAATCATATCATAAAGATGAAGAAATAGAAAAATAAGACATATAGAAATTATGTAAAATTACTTAAAAATAAGTGAAATTCTATTGACATATACACTATAAAATGATACAATAATAACCGCTAATGTAAATTGCCAAGAAAGGGCATTTCCGTAGCGGTTTTAAATTTTTTATAGGAGGTGAAATTTAAGTGCCAACAATTAACCAATTAGTAAGAAAAGGAAGACATACTGCAACAACTAAATCTACATCACCAGCTCTACAACATGGTTACAATTCTATGAAGAAAAAAGTAACAGATAGAAGAGCACCACAAAAAAGAGGTGTATGTACAGTAGTTAAAACAGTAACACCTAAAAAGCCAAACTCTGCTTTAAGAAAAGTAGCCAGAGTAAGACTTTCAAATGGGTATGAAGTAACATCTTATATTCCTGGAATAGGACATAACCTACAAGAACATAGTGTTGTTCTAATTAGAGGTGGAAGGGTAAAAGATTTACCTGGTGTTCGTTACCACATTATAAGAGGTACATTAGACACAGCTGGTGTAAAAGATAGAATGCAAGCTAGATCTAAGTACGGAGCTAAAAAACCTAAAAAATAAAAAACAAATTAATTTTTAGTGCATATAAGAAATTACTAATTTGAAGTAAAAGTTAAATTTTAACTTCGGTACTTAAATTTAGAATAGATTATACGCGCTATGCTGAAGAAATTTGAGAAGAAATAGAGTATTAAATTTCTTAAGAGTACCAAGGATACTTTTATAGGTATCTATAAAAAAGGAGAACATTATAACTATTTGAACACTAATTCACAAGGAAAGGGGACATACCTTAATCCTAGTGGAAGTGACAAAGAAGTAAGATGTGTCCCCTAACATATAATAAGGAGGGAAGAATAGTGCCAAGAAGAGGATATATAGCAAAAAGAGATGTAATAGCAGATCCAATGTACAATAGCAAACTTGTTACAAAATTAGTTAACAATGTTATGTTAGATGGTAAAAAAACAGTAGCTCAAAAAATAGTTTATGATGCATTTGATATTATAAAAGAAAAAGAGCAAAGAGATCCGCTAGAAGTATTTGAAGAAGCACTTAACAATGTAATGCCAGTACTAGAAGTAAAGGCAAGAAGAGTTGGAGGTGCTACATACCAAGTACCATTAGAAATTAGACCAGAAAGAAGACAAACTTTAGGTTTAAGATGGTTAGTATCATATGCTAGAAATAGACATGAAAAAACAATGGCTGAAAAATTAGCCGGAGAAATAATGGACGCTTTAGCTGGAAACGGTGGAGCATTCAAGAAAAAAGAAGACATGCATAGAATGGCAGAAGCTAATAAAGCTTTCGCACACTACAAGTGGTAAAAATATAACAAGGAGGATAATTATATGGCTGGAAGAGAGTTTCCTTTAGAGAAAACAAGAAATATAGGAATTATGGCCCATATAGATGCTGGAAAAACTACTACTACAGAAAGAATTCTATTCTATACAGGTAGAACTCATAAAATAGGAGAAGTTCACGAAGGTGCAGCTACAATGGACTGGATGGTTCAAGAGCAAGAAAGAGGTATTACAATTACTTCAGCCGCAACTACATGTAAATGGTTAGGACATAGAATCAATATTATTGATACTCCAGGTCACGTTGACTTCACAGTAGAAGTTGAAAGATCTTTAAGAGTATTAGATGGTTCTGTACTTGTACTTGCAGCAAGAAGTGGTGTACAACCACAATCTGAAACAGTTTGGAAACAAGCTAATAAATATATGGTACCAAGAATGGCATACGTAAATAAAATGGACATGACAGGAGCTGATTTTTATGGTTGCGTTGAGCAAATGAAAGATAGATTAAAAGCAAATGCTGTTCCAATTGAGTTACCAATTGGTGCTGAAGACAATTTCAAAGGAATTGTTGATTTAGTAAAAATGAGAGCTTTTATTCATAAAGATGATTTAGGAAAAGAAATTGAAGAAACAGATATTCCTGAAGACTTAAAAGAAAAAGCAGAACAATACAGAGCTGCAATGGTAGAAGCAGTTGCAGAACAAGATGATGAATTAATGATGAAATACTTAGACGGAGAAGAACTAACAATAGATGAAATAAGAGCAGGTCTAAGAAAAGGAACAATAGCAAACACAATAGTTCCTGTAACATGTGGTTCATCATATAAAAATAAAGGTGTTCAAGAATTATTAGATGCAATAGTTTACTATATGCCATCACCACTTGATATTCCACATATTAAAGGTGTAGATGAAGCTGGAAATGAAGTAGAAAGAAAAACTTCAGACTCAGAACCATTTGCAGCATTAGCATTCAAAATTGCAACAGACCCATTTGTTGGAAAACTTTGCTTCTTTAGAGTATATTCAGGAACATTAGAATCTGGATCTACAATATTAAATGCAAACAAAGATAAAAAAGATAGAATGGGAAGAATTCTATTAATGCATGCTAACCACAGAGAAGATATAGATAAAGTATATGCTGGAGATATAGCAGCAGCAGTAGGACTAAAAGAAGTATCTACAGGAGATACACTTTGTGATCCTGATCACCCAGTTATACTAGAATCTATGGAATTTCCAGAACCAGTTATTGATATCGCTATAGAACCAAAAGATAAAGCAAATAGCGAAAAAATGAGTATAGCTTTAGCAAAACTTGCTGAAGAAGATCCAACATTCAAAACTCATACAGATCATGAAACTGGACAAACAATAATCGCTGGTATGGGTGAACTTCACCTAGATATCATCGTAGACAGATTAAAGAGAGAATTTAAAGTTGAATGTACTGTAGGTAAACCACAAGTTTCTTACAAAGAGACTATTAGAAATAAAGTTAAAGTTCAAGGTAAATTTGCTCGTCAATCTGGTGGACGTGGACAATATGGTGATGTATGGTTAGAAATGGAACCATTAGAGCCAGGTTCAGGAATTATATTTGAAAGTAAAATTGTTGGTGGCGCTGTTCCAAAAGAATACATTAAACCAACAGAAGATGGTATTAGAGAAGCTGCTGAAAGTGGTATCTTAGCTGGTTACCCAGTTATAGACTTTAAAGCTACATTAGTAGATGGATCTTACCACGAAGTTGACTCTTCAGAAATGGCATTCAAAATAGCAGGTTCTATGGCATTCAAAGAAGGATGTCGTCAAGCTAAATCTGTACTATTAGAGCCAATTATGAAAGTTGAAGTAACAGTTCCAGAAGAATACATGGGAGACGTTATTGGAGATATTAACGCAAGACGTGGAAGAATGGAAGGTATGGAAGCAAGAGCTGGAGAACAAATAATACATGGATTTATTCCATTATCAGAAATGTTTGGTTATGCAACAGACTTACGTTCTAAAACACAAGGTAGAGGAACATATGCAATGGAACCATCACATTATGAAGAAGTTCCAAAATCAGTCCTAGATGCAATAGTTAGTGCAAGAGCTAAAAAAGACTAATAAAAATTATAAACTTTAAAAAAAGATATTAAACACTTGCATTTTTGGCAAATGTGTTATAAAATGCAAGTGCAAAATTAAATTAGTTATTAATTTTAAAACATAAAAAGAGTGGTGAACTTAAATCACTAAAAGCCAATAAAATTTTAATCAAAAACATAGTTTTTATTAAAATTTAAATAAAAAGGAGGAAATGAAAAAATGGCAAAGGAAAAATTTGAAAGAACTAAACCACACGTTAACATTGGTACAATCGGACATGTTGACCACGGTAAAACAACAACAACAGCAGCTATTACTAAATACTTAGGATTATTAGGAAAAGCTAAATATGAAGCTTATGATGCAATTGATAGTGCACCAGAAGAAAAAGAAAGAGGAATTACAATCAATACAGCTCACGTAGAGTATGAAACAGATGCAAGACACTATGCACACGTTGACTGCCCAGGCCATGCTGACTATGTTAAAAACATGATCACAGGTGCTGCACAAATGGACGGAGCAATATTAGTTGTTTCTGCAGCTGATGGACCAATGCCTCAAACAAGAGAGCACATCTTACTTGCAAGACAAGTTGGTGTTAAATATATCGTTGTTTACTTAAATAAATGCGATATGGTTGACGATCCAGAATTATTAGAATTAGTTGAAATGGAAGTTAGAGACCTATTAACAGAATATGGTTTCCCAGGAGACGAAATTCCAATTATAAAAGGTTCTTCATTAAAAGTTCTAGAATCTACATCAACAGATCCAAACGCACCAGAATATGCATGCATGAAAGAATTAATGGAAGCAGTTGATAGCTACATCCCAACACCAGAAAGACCAGTTGACCAACCATTCTTAATGCCAGTAGAAGACGTATTCACAATTACAGGACGTGGAA